>OGEI01000037.1_pt1 | contig 111382 bp, 98 predicted proteins | sample 1570631 | NCBI WGS metagenome assembly OGEI01 (sample SAMEA2582139, study PRJEB24529) | metagenome | biome: Human gut stool | place: China | collected 2011
CGGATGGTGTAATACTCCGATGTGTCCTGTGGTGCCTGTTCCTGCCGGTATTCCTCAAACGCGCACCTCACGCTTGCGCCGATAAGCTGTTGAAGCTCGTCGCGCGATACCAGTACCATTTCTGTCTTATCTGTCATAATTCACTGATTTTAAGTTCGTGGCGGCAAAGGTAGGGCAATAATAAAACCTGTGAATTTGTGGTATTCTGTGAAATGACACCGCATGAAAAAAGCCGTCAAACAACTGGTGCTTAACGGCTTGTGGAAGTCTGTGGGTTGTGGTGAATTGTAGCCACCTGTGGGTTATGTCACTATTTTATCATGGGAAGCAGCTCTTTGAGCTTCGCTATAAAGGTTTTCTCCACGTTATACTTGGCGAGGCTTTCGGGTGTCAGCCCCATGGAACGGGCAGCGGATGCCCTGTAACCTTTCCAGTCCTTGAAGTAGGCTTTGGACAGCAGGATGGCGACACAGCGCATCTTGCCTTTCACGCAACTGCCGTATATCGTGGAATAGTCGGCACGCATGACGGCACGGAGGAAGTCCCGGTCGGAAACGGCATTGCCGTCCAATAGAGGCTTGCCCTTGTCGGGGCCGCTCTGTACGGTGAAGGTGGTAAGGAAACGGTACAGCCTTAAAACGGGAACTTGCGCGGTCGTGCTGAACGTACCGCCTTGCATTGTATCTGTGACGGTAAAACCGGATGATACTTCTTCGATACAAGGGGATATTGCCTTGGATGCGCTTTCATGCAGTACGTTCCTCTTGACATATCCCATCGTCATGGCGATATGGAACATCTTTATTCCGGCAGACTGTGCTTTCACATCATCATTTTGGGGCAGCATGGAAAGGTGGACGGCTTCTGCAAAATATTCCGTGAAGAGTTGCGCCAAATCCTTGTCGTTGGCATTGACAATATATTCCTTGACGGCTTGGATTTTCGCCTTGTCCACTTTGGCAAGCATGGCATACATTTCTTTCCCTCTGTTCCCGTCTGAATCCTTTGCACACTTCCGTATTGCGGCACGGATGGTGTCGATGCAGTCGGTGGCTTCGGTACGTGTCATTGGTTTGGTAGAAATATCAGAACCTTCCGGCGATACTTGCTCCTGTTCTTTTTCGGGAAAGAAGTATTGCCTTATGACTTCCATGCTCAGGTAAGCCACCCCTGTACGGAAAGCCGCCTTGTTCAAGTCCGCATATTTGGAGCAGATACCATGAAGCCTTTTCGTGTCATCGTGCAGCCCGACGAATTTCCGTGCCAGCTCCTTATCCTCGTGTTCGGTGACATATTTCCTGATGCCGGCCAAAAGAAAAGGCAGGGGCTTCAGGCTGTATCTGATGTTCCGGCAAATATCCTTGCAATCCGTTTCGCCACTGCCGGAAGACTTGCCGACAAGCGATTCCGCAAGTTTCAGGCTCTCACTGATTACGTTGGACAGCTTGAACAGGTCGCTAATAATGTCAAACCTTGATTTTTCCATAAGCACCTCCTTATATTTCGATGATACCCTTAAAATCCTTTAACGCTATGACGGCCTTTTCCTCCGCATCCAGTTTCAGGTAGCGGCGCAGTTGCGCCTCGCTGCTGTGTCCTGTGATGGCTTGGATGGAAGGAAGAGGAACGCCAGCCTTGTACGCGTTGGTGGCGAAACTTCTTCGGGCTGTATGGGAAAGGAGCATGTCGCAGAACCTCCTTCCACGTTTGGGGTTGAGACGTTTCTCGTCAAAGCCGCAGTCATGTGTCCAGCCGAGCAACAGGCCGATGGTCTTCACCAGCTTGTTCATTTCATTGGGATGAACCGGGGGCAGCTTGCCGTCATACTTGGCAAGCATGGCTCTTACTCGCCTGTCAACGGGGATATAGACTTTCTTTTCCGTCTTCTGCTGTGTGATGAGTATGAACTCCGTGCCGCCTATTTCCGTTATCATGTCCTCGCATATCCTTGAATAGTCGGAAACACGCTGCCCGGTCAGGCAGCCCACAATGAAAATGTCCCTCACGTGCTCCAGTGTCCTGATATGGGTGATGCGGCATTTGGAAAGTTGTGCCAATTTCTCGTCCTCGCTGATGTCAAGTGATTCCAGTCTCTTTTTCACAGCTTCCTTGGTGGAAAGGTCAAGGTCGAGCATTTCCTGTATCTGTTCCGGCGTGAGATAGATGTTGTCCACTTCCTCCTTTTTCGGCACGAAGTCGGAATGACGGAAATCATCGCATTTGGTCAGCTTATCCTCGTAGGCCGCCTTTGCCACCGTGCGGACATCGGTCATGTACGAGTTGATGGCGTTGGGCATCAAGCCCCGTTCCTTCCAGTAACCGACAAGGCTGTTGCGTGTCTCCATCGTCATGTCATCCAGTCCGAGTTTGCGGTGGGTTTCCTTTTGGTAGTTGAGAATCTGTTTTTGGATAATGCGCAGACCTTTTATATAGGCAGGTGAGACTTTCACGGTACGGCCTTTCTTGGTGCGCCGTCCGGTTTCCATGTCTTCTATATAAGAGGTGAGGAAATCCTCGAACAGCATCCTGCCTTTGGGCTTGACCTCCACAATCTGCATCATTCCGTTGAGCACGTCGTGTTTCACGCTCTCGATGATGTTCTTGGCCTCCTTTGGGTTGAACCCGTCAGCCTCGAATGCCGCCTTTATCCTCGCGAGGACTTGGGCGAACTGCCCGTACTTTATCCCGATGCTCGACATCAGGGCTGACGAGGTGTACTGCAGGCTGCGGTACTTTTCCCATTCAAGTTGCTTGATGGTGAAGCCCGTCACGACCTTCATGTTCGCCTTTCCGGTGCGCACACGGGCATAGATGGAACCGTAGTCCTCCTTTCCTGCCTTGGATGATTTGATGAAGATGAAATCCATACGCGATATATCTTGGTTACTATGGTGCAAAGGTACAAAATATATCCTGAAATATGGTATCAAATAGTACCAATATTTTCTAAACCCGTGAAATTTTGTGAGTATGCAAACCAAATGAAAATATCTGCAAATAACTGATATACAAAGATAACTTATAAAACTGAATTTCACTGAATGTATTTAGTGAATAGTGGGCCACGATATACTGCCAGCAGATCCTGTTGGGTATGCTCACCATCTTCGGTCCGATACAGTGGGCTTTTAGCTTGTTGCCGAAATGGGAGGGAGCCTGGGCCAAGTGGCTTACCCGCTACCTCACCGTCCATTTCTATGGAGCCATGCTGTATTTCGTTGGCTTCTATGTACTGTTGCTCTTCGATATAGTCCTCTGCATACAGGTTGACAATCTCACCGCCATCACCCAGAGTGAGGCCACCATGGCAGCCTACCTGCAGAACTCATTCTTCTCTGCCGGCTATCTCATGGCAGCAAGCATTGTGGCATTGAAATGTCTGAACCTCGTCCCCGACCTTGCCGCATGGATGATACCAGAGGGTGATACCGCTTTCTCAACGAGAAACTTCGGTGAAGGAGTGGCGCAGCAGGCCAAGATGTCCGCTACGGGAGCCATGCAGAAGATACTATAACTTGAAATAACATATTTGATTATGGTAATAAAGAACTTAGAGAACAAGATCAAGCTCGTCGGCATCATCTGCTGTTTCTTCCTTCTGGGCTGTATCGTCATCAGCCTGGGCAGCATCTGGACAGCCCGCAGCATGGTTGTTGATGCCCAGCAGAAGATCTATGTGCTGGACGGCACAGTCCCCATCCTTGTCGAGCGTACGACAATGGACGAGACCCTTGATGTAGAGGCAAAGAGCCATGTGGAGCGTTTCCATCACCTCTTCTTCACCCTTGCCCCTGACGACAAGTACATCAACTACACCATGTCCAAGGCCATGTATCTAGTAGATGAGACAGGACTTGCCCAGTACAACACCCTGAAGGAGAAAGGCTTCTACAACAACATCATGGGAACCAGTGCCGTCTTCAGCATCTTCTGTGACTCCATACGTTTCGACCAGGACAAGATGGAGTTCACCTACTACGGGCGGCAGCGCATCGAGCGGCGCACGAATATCCTCACCCGTGAGCTTGTCACCGCTGGCAAACTGAAGCGTGTCCCGAGGAGCGAGAACAATCCTCATGGCTTGCTCATCACAGAGTGGCGCACCCTGTTGAACAAGGATATAGAGCAGAAGACCAAGTCGAACTATTAATACATCATAGATATGGGATGGAAGAAAATGATTTTCGGGGACAAGATGCCTGACAAGGATGACCCCAAGTACAAGGAACGCTATGAAAAAGAAGTCGCGGCAGGGCGCAAGTTCGCCAAGGCCGCCCGTCTTGACAGGCTTGCCGCTGATGTGCAGACCTTTGCCAACGGCCACAAGAAGTTGTTCCTTGCCCTTGTCTTCGGTCTTGTCGCATTGAGCTTCGGCTTCAACATCGTCCAGATGGTGAGGATATGCCATCATCAGAGAACCGAGAAGCAGCAGGTCACTGCCATAGAGCACCAGGAGCATCTGTTACAGAAGAATACCCACCGCATTAACCCTCAGAGACATGAAAATAACAGACAAGATTAACTTCAAGCAACCGAAGTACATTCTTCCTGCCATCATCTATCTTCCGCTGTTGGGCACGATGTACTTTGTCTTTGACATCTTCGATACCGAGCTTGCCGAAGTCACTCCCACAGAGTTGGAGACCACAGAGTACCTGAATGACAAGATGCCCACTGCCCAGATCAGTGACGAGCTTGGAGGAAAGTATGAGAACATGTTGAAGTCCTACGGTAAGATCGAGGATTACAGTGCCGTTGAGAACATCGAGCGTGGTGAGGAAGACGACACCGAAGACTATGACAGCAAGTACACCGATGATGACCTTGCCGCTTTGGAGGCCGATGCCGCCAAGCGTCTCGCCGAGCTTGAAGGAGAAGGCATTGAAAGCCGCCTCCGTCAGAGCCAGCGTCGGGGTGAGAGCATGGTGACTGACAGTGTAGGAGTCCCATTGTCAGAGGAAGACCGTCTGGCCAGAAGCAAGAAGCGTCAGGATGAAGCCCTTGAAGAGCTGAACAAAGCCCTTGCCCAGGCCCGTCTTGCCGGCCAGAAAGGCATTGACAATGTCACCGATGCCGCCACCGACATCGCCAATGGTGCCGATACCCTTGATACCAGCAGAAACATCCAGGGGCGCATCGAGGTCAACGAACGTGTGGTAAGCCAGCCGTCAGAGGATGCCGCTCCCAACGCTGTTGTCAAGAAGATACGTACCAACTCCGACTACTTCAACACCCTGGCCGAAAACGAAAGCGAGCCACGCCTTATCAAGGCCATCATCGATGAAGACATCCAGTGCGTCGATGGCAGCCGTGTCCGTCTCAGACTCCTTGATGACATTGAAATCAACGAGGTCACGTTGTCCAAAGGCTCATACCTCTATGCTGAGATGAATGGTTTCGGCAGCCAGCGTGTAAAAGGTGATGTGTCGAGCATCCTTGTGAATGACGAGCTTGTCAAGGTCAGCCTTACCATTTATGATACCGATGGCCTTGAAGGACTATATGTCCCCAAGTCCTCTTTCAGGGAGACCGTCAATGATGTCGCCAGCAGTGCCATGTCCGGCAGTATGTCCGTGAATGAGAGCAGCAACAACACCTTCACCCAATGGGGCGTTCAGGCTATCAACAATGCCTACCAGCGTACCGCCAATGCCATTGCCAAGAATATCAAGAAGAACAAGGCAAAGCTGAAGTACGGCACCTTCGTGTATCTCGTGAACTCTCAAGACAAGAAGAACTAACCACCCATAACAGCATACAGATATGAACACCAAGAGATTTCTTTCCCTTTGTTTAGGCGCAGTCCTGTCCGCTTCCGCTTTTGCGCAGCAGACCTATGAGGAAATGGAGATACTCACCGTCAATGAGCAGGTGACAACTGTCATCACCGCTAGCGAACCCATTCGTTTCGTGGACATCTCCACCGACAAGGTAGCCGGCGATCAGCCCATCAACAACACCATTCGTCTGAAACCCAAGGAGGCAGGACATGAGGACGGTGAAGTCCTTGCCATTGTCACCATTGTCACTGAACGCTACCGCACCCAGTATGGACTCATCTACACCACGCGGATGAACGAGGCAGTCAGCGACAAGGAGATACAGCTCCAGGAGCGACAGGCTTACAACAATCCTGCAGTCAGCATGTCCACCGAAGACATGTACTGCTATGCCAGAAAGATATGGAACAGCCCTGCCAAATACAGGGATGTGAGTATCAAGCAGCACAGGATGGTTATGCGTCTGAACAACATCTATTCCGTCGGTGACTACTTCTTCATTGATTTCAGCATCAGCAACAAGACCAATATCCGCTTCGATATTGACGAGCTGCGTGTAAAGCTTGCCGACAAGAAGGTCAGCAAGGCCACCAACAACCAGATTATCGAGATACAGCCAGAAATGGTGTTGGAACAGGCCAAGTCCTTCCTCTATGGTTATCGGAACGTCATCGTGGTGAAGAAGCTCACCTTCCCGAATGACAAGATTCTTACCATAGAGCTGAGTGAGAAGCAGATTTCAGGCCGCACCATCCATCTTAACATCGACTATGAAGATGTGTTGTCTGCGGACAGTTTCAACCGTATAATGCTGGGGGAGGACTGATATGAGCATCAAGACAATGACGATGGCCCTGATGATGGCTCTTGCCAGCATGGCCAGCTACGCCCAGAACGCCAAAAGCGTAAACTTCTCATTGGGGCTTCTGTACCCCCAAACCGTTGATGCCACCCTTTCCTATGAGGTAGGTACCAAGTATCACAACGTCTGGGAGTTCTTTGCCAATGGAGCCACCAAGTGGAAAGACTGTCCCTCGTGCGGCCATATCTGCGCCGAGTCTTTCTGGAAAGACAACCGTACATGGGGATTGGGCGCAGCGTACAAGCCCTGTGTCACCCGTACCCGCAACTCCTACGGCAGTCTTCGTTTGGGCGGTTCGTTAGGCTCTGACAGCCACAAGGTGTTGGGAGGCATCCATGCAGGATATGAGCACAACTATTCCCTGAAAGGAGGCTGGAGACTCTTCTGGCAGGTCAAGTGTGACTGCATGATAAAAGGCGAAGACCTTTTCCGAACCGGCATCACCATCGGCGTGAAGATACCGACAAGTAGTACCCGTTAATTCATAATCCTATGCATCCATTCAAGACAATCCACTTCATCGCCCTCTCTTTCATGACAATGATGCTCGTTTCCTGTGACGAACATCAGGACTTCCCCGATACCACCTCCAAGGTCTGTGACATCCTCTGCACTGACGGCAAGGTCGTTTCGCAGAGCCAGTATGACCAAGGCGGTAAGGAAGCTATTGCCGTAGTCTTTTACATCAACCATTCAGAAGATGTGGAAGGCAAGGGCTTTGCCGTTTACCTCTGGGATATTGGGCCTTTCGCCTTTGCCGACAGCCTCGGTGTCAAGCAAGGCACCAGTACCAGTGAGACTAAGATGGACGGCAACCAAAACACAGATAATCTTTTAGAATGCAAGGACATGGGTTCGCCGATAGCCACTGCCGTCTTTGACATGTGGAAATACCGCCAAAGTGCCTATGTACCCAGTGTGGCTCAGATGCAGCTGCTTTATGGAGCCCGTTATCAGGTCAATGCCGTCATCAAGAAGTTAGGGGGCGACCCGCTTCCCGCCGATGCTGATGAATGTTGGTATTGGACATCCACAGAGGTTGAGAACCAGGAAAGCATGAAAGCCTGGGTATATTCTCTTTCCGCAGGTGAAAGACAACAAAGTCCGAAAGACAACAGCTACAAAGTACGTCCTATAGTTACAATATACCAGTAATACATGGAAGAAACCAAAGACCTTACCAGAGGCTACTCCATATTCCGTACAGTCATCTATGTGTCTGTCCTGCTGGAGTTCTTTGAGTATGCCATAGACCCTGCAATGCTCGACCATTGGAACGGCATCCTTGTTGACATCCACGACCGCATCAAGACCTGGTTCATCTACCACGACGGCAACCTTGTCTTCTCGAAGATAGCCACCTTTGTATTGGTCTGCATCACCTGTGTCGGTACGCGCAACAAGAAGAACCTGGAGTTCGATGCCCGCCGTATGGTACTATATCCATTGGTCAGCGGTGTCGGCATCCTCATTCTCTCCGTATGGCTCTTTGGTTATACGATGGACACAAGGATCTATTCCCTGCGGTTGAATATCATTCTGTATATGATAGCCTCAATCATAGGCACAGTCCTTATCCATATCTCCCTTGACAACATCAGCAAGTGGCTGAAGGAAGGCTTGCTCAAAGACCGCTTCAACCTGGAGAACGAGAGTTTCGAGCAGTGCGAGGAAGTCATCAACGACAAGTATAGCGTCAATATCCCTATGCGCTACTACTATAAGGGCAAGTTCCGCAAGGGCTCCATCAATATCACGAACCCGTTCCGAGGCACCTGGGTTGTCGGCACTCCTGGCTCTGGTAAGACCTTCTCCGTCATCGAGCCTTTCATCCGTCAGCACAGTGCCAAAGGCTTTGCAATGGTTGTGTACGATTACAAGTGGCCGACCCTTGCACAGAAGCTCTATTACGCCTATTGTCTGAACAAGAAGAAAGGCGCACAGCATGGAGCCCAGCGGGATTTCCAGTTCAATGTCATCAACTTCGTCGATGTCAGCCATTCCCGCCGTGTGAACCCTATCCAACGGAAGTATATCCCCAATCTGGCTGCTGCATCAGAGACCGCCGAGACCTTGTTGGAATCCTTACAGAAGGGGAAGAAGGAAGGAGGCGGTGGCAGCGACCAGTTCTTTCAGACTTCCGCTGTCAACTTCCTTGCCGCCTGTATCTATTTCTTCGTGAATTACGAGCGCGAGCCCTATGACAAGAACGGGAACATGCTCATTGCCGAGAAGGTGATGGACAAGCAGACCCGCCGTGAGAAGCCCACTGGCAGAGTCTTTGACCATAACGGCAACCTCCTCGATGCACAGAAGGACGAATACTACTGGCTGGGCAAGTACAGCGACATGCCCCATATCCTTTCATTCCTCAATGAGAGCTACCAGACCATCTTTGAGGTGTTGGAAACCGACAATGAGGTAGCGCCTCTGTTAGGCCCATTCCAGACCGCTTTGAAGAACAAGGCCATGGAACAGTTGGAAGGTATGATAGGCACGCTCCGTGTATTCACTTCCCGACTGGCCACCAAGGAATCGTATTGGATATTCCACAAGGACGGCGATGATTTCGATTTGAAGGTTTCAGACACGAAGAACCCGTCCTACCTCCTCATTGCTAATGACCCTGAGATGGAAAGCATCATCGGTGCGCTGAATGCCCTTATCCTGAACCGACTTGTCACGAGAGTCAACACCGGCCAGGGCAAGAACATTCCTGTAAGCATCATTGTCGATGAGCTGCCGACCCTCTATTTCCACAAGATAGACCGACTGATAGGCACAGCCCGAAGTAACAAGGTGTCTGTCGCCCTCGGATTTCAGGAGTTGCCACAGTTGGAGGCTGACTACGGAAAGGTCGGTATGCAGAAGATTATCACCACTGTCGGTAATGTGGTATCAGGTTCTGCCCGTTCCAAGGAGACCCTGGAGTGGCTGAGCAATGACATCTTCGGTAAGGTTGTACAGTTGAAGAAAGGCGTGACCATAGACAGAGACCGCACTTCCATCAACCTCAATGAGAACATGGACAGCCTTGTCCCTGCCTCGAAAATCTCTGATATGCCAACTGGCTGGCTCTGTGGTCAGGTTGCCCGTGACTACCAGAAGACCAAGACGGGGCGTGGAGGAAGCATGAATATTCAGGAAGCTGGCGAGTTCAAGACCAGCAAGTTCTTCTGTAAGACCGACCTCAATATGGAAGAAATTAAGAAGGAGGAAGCCGAATATGGCAAGTGTCCTCTCCCTATCTTCTATGACTTCGGGACACCCGAGGAACGTGAACAAATCTTGTACAAGAACTTTGTTTCAGTAACGCAGGATGTCAAGAACATGATTGAAACAATATTAGGAAAGAAAAACGGAAAATGATAAAACAAACACTGATAGCGATTCTGCTGTTCTGTTGTGAGGTTGTCCATGCCTCACCTCAGAACTGGCAGAACCTGATGCGACTGCCTCCTTTTGAGCGGGCAGTCACCCTGACCAAATATTACGAGCAATGGCATACGCGCAAACACTATCCCTATATCGGCTACGGCCACCGCATCCTGCCAGGCGAGAAGCTGACTTATCCTATTACCGAACATCAAGCCGACTCGCTTCTGCGGAGCGACCTCCGCAAGAACTGCGCATTGTTCCGTAAATATGGAGCGGACAGTCTGTTGTTGGGCTGCATCAGCTACAACTGCGGTTGTGCATCATTACTTGGCAGTAAGAAAAAACCAAGGAGTATCGTATTGAAGAAACTGGAGTCTGGCAACCGTGACATACTTCTTGATTTGTTGGACTTTTGCCATTACAAAGGCAAGAGGCACCCCTATATCCAGCGTCGTCGTTGGATGGAATACCTCTTGTTATTTGAGAAATGAAAAATTACAGCCCTATAAACATTGGTCTATAAAGTAGAATTGTCATTCCAGAATATCATCATGAGAATATCGCTAAATTGGTACCGCTGTAGCGGTCGGATGGTACCGGTACCAAAAGTCCGATATTCACGCTGTCAAAGGGTGTCGTGCGTAAGGTACCGCAAGGCACCCTAAGATAGTGAGTTCAAGCAGTCTTACTTGCCCTTTCTTTTATGACGCAGGGTTTCTCCTTTTTTATTATAAAAAAGGCGCCTATCTACGGCAGAAAAAGGCATCAAATCAAACGGTAAACAGAGAAAATGACTAATATTGTATCGCCATTAGGGTAAAGAGCATGCAAAGTGAATGGTAAACTCGCTGTGCATCTTTGCCGTCAGTTCGTCCTGTAGTCCGTATTTACCGGTTTTTGACTCCATGGTTGAAACTTACATTACTATTATCTGTGGACTATGGTCACTGATATTCTTGTCCCAACCACCTATCATATAGGCAAAGAGAGGAATATTTGTGAACGTGTAATCGAGGAAGAAAGGTCTGTTCTCATCAAAATGATGATGATACGTACAGCTGCTTTCCTTTCCAAACTCTTCCTGGGTACGCTTATGGTACTCACTATGTAATCCAAGTTCGTGCATGTATTCAATACATTGCTGGAAAGTCCCGGTCTTCTGGCTAACACCGCTCTGTCCGATATAGCAGTTAAAGTCGCCAGTGATAATGGTCACGTGTTGCTTGATCAAATCAGCATATTCCTTCAGAGCTTCAAGAAGTATCTGAGGATATGATTTCGGATTATTGTAGGTTGTCGGCCATGATGCAAGCAACAACCATTCTTTGGTGCCATCGCTTATTAGGAGAGGCTGCACATACTTATGCTTCCACTCCTCGTATTTTCGGATTCTGCAGCTCTCTTGCTTCCAGATGATAGCCATGCCCTTATGCTGAAGTTCACCACTCCAAAGCATTTCGTAATCGTCGGGAATAGATATTAGTGGCTTGTTGGCACATTCCATCAAGACCATAATATCAGCTCCCATAGCAATGACTTCATCAAGTTTAGCCTGAGAACATTGATTTATGTTATAAGCGAGTATCTTCATTCTTTGTGTTATCCAAACCTGGTTGTAAGTTATTTCAAGACAACCTTTGAACTATCAACGACCTTGCCGTTCTGTATGCGAGAAACATTATATACGCCACTTGGAGCAGTGGTGTTAATCATTACCTCGCTCTGACCTGCACGAGCATTCTGCTTTGCAAGCGTCATTCCGTTCATGTTGGTAACGACAATGTTTGAAGGCTGGTCGGTATTTGAAAGGTGTACGTCGATAGTGTTTGCTCTCTTTGTAACCTTCATCTTGATAGGAGCTGTCTTCACCTGCTTGATGGCAGTTTCTTTTCCATCAACGAGATAAAAGACAATGCCACGTTGGTAACTTTCACCATCTTTGTACTCTCCATCAATCGCGATATAGGTCTTATTACCCATCACAATAAGGTACTGGTCATTGCTGTACTCATCGAGAAGGAAACCTTCTTCAAAGTCGATTTCTTTTATAACGCTACCATCTGATGACATGACACGGAATCCTGTTTGAGCAGGATAGCCAGAGCTTAACAAGACACGTCTCGAAAGGACGATTTCATGAGCATATTCTGGATCATCACTAGATATTATATCACCTCCTTCATCAACAATGGTATATTTTGGTACAATATACTCGTAACCTTCATCCTCGTTGAATAAGGTCTGAGATACATAGAAAGAAGGGCCTTCCTCAGACTGCCCCAATGCCATATTCCAATAGTGCAACTTCATAGGGTTTGAGGTGTATGTCTCAGAAACGGTCTCTTTTTCTCCTTCTTTCCAATCGGTATATTCAACCTTGTAACTTACATTGTATCTATAAATGATGCCCTCCGTTGGGTTGTAGAGGAGATACACCATAGGATATTCTGCACCGAAATAGTTAAACGCAAATATTGTAGACTCTACAGACCAGCTGTAATAACCATATAGCTTAATAGTGCCATCAGGCATTTCCTTTTTTATAAAGGTATAATCACTGCCACCCTTCATTTCCTCTTGGTTTAGCCATTCCTCATATGTCATGTAGTAATCGTTGAAATCAATGTACACCTCAGAATTAAGAACTTCTGATGCCACATTTTTCACTTCACGAGTCTTTGTTACATAGGTGCGCTCAAAAGAGAAAGTCTGGTCTGTCAGCTTAAATTGTTTCACAACCTCAATGTTGTCATCATAAACCGAAATATTATCGTCATAGTCATAGAAATGCAGTTTTGCATTGCCATCAAACGAATAATCCTTTGGGATGATGTTTATGTCGTGCATTCCATCATTAGGCAGGAATTTCTGACCATAGGCTGAAATGGCAATCAGCGAAGCAAACAAAAGGGTAAACTTCTTCATAGATACTTTAGATTTGTGTGAATTGGGGTGATACTAAGATTACTCACTGTTAAAATGCCGTGAGACAAGCATTGCACGATGCTCATAACGTGCCACGGCTGAGCCCACGCCGTTTGAATTTTTGCAAAGATACAAAAATCTTGCTAATACCTCCCGTTTTTTTCGGAGGATTTAAGGAAGACTAACATTTTGCCATATAGGCAAGCTTCTATGCCCTTTTATTTTAGGCGGTTAAGTCATATTTATTAACTTGCGAAACTTGAATCATTTTAGAATATCATCAAGTTGTTGTTTACATAAGCTTTCTCCATTATAAGATGGATGCCGAATGTAGTCAATTTTAAGTTTGTCTGATTGATCCTTTATAACCATTCTAATAACATATGATACATAGTAGATAAATATAGGGATTTCCACATAAGATTTAGGGATAAAAGCATGGCTATTCCATTAAAAATGAGTATATTTGCACATATAAACACACTAACAGACACATCATATGGAAGCCATACTCCTATTGTTTTTCGGCTATGTCCTCTCCAGGGCATTCTCTGATGACAAACCGCAAAGGCGAAAACGTTCCAGAAGGCGCACTACGTCCTTTGGGGATGACACCTCCTATTCTGCATACGATACCTGGCGCAAGTCCCATGGTGACCAGAACGTTCTGTTCTGATTGCCCAGTACTGCCAACACGTCCGTTCACTCACAAAACCGTCCCCACGATGAAGAAGATATTCCTCTTAGCCCTCCTGTCATTATCCGTCCTCGGTTCTTACGCCCAAACGCACGACAAGGCTACCAACGATACCCTTTCTTCCGCTGCCCCCATCGAGCAGTGGGAGTACAAAACCATCTATGTCCACAACACCCACCAACACGCCCGTCAGGGAGAAGTAGAATTCAAGTCCCACAAGGATGCCGAGAACCTGAACAAGTATGGAAGGGAAGGATGGGAGCTGGTTGCTGTTACCCCTGTTGTTGGCGAGCCCATCGGCAATGACCGCACCTATACCCTGATGTTAGTATATACCTTCAAGCGCAGACTGTCGGCCAAGCGTTAGACAATCCATGCTTATCCGTTGAGTTCACGGAGTCCCCGTACCACATCCTCCCGCGTCTTGCGGATAAACTCCAGTATCACCATAGGGTCGAGGCATTCCCCTGAACTGTCTCTGACACCGAAGTGCAGGTGTGCCCCTGTGGAAGTCCCCGTATTGCCGGATATGGCAATTACCTCACCCGCTTTCACGCTGTCCCCCTTTTTCACCATCGGTTGAGAAAGGTGGCAGTATGAGCATGTATAGCCCCCGGGATAGCGTACCGTCACATATATTCCAGAGCGTTTGTCGGAGTCCACTGCTGTCACCTCTCCGTCCATCACGCTATACACCTCCTCATATTTCGCACGAAGGTCGATGCCGTCATGCTTCAGCTTCTTGCGCAGTATGGGGTGTTTTCTTATCCCGAACGGCGATGTCACTTGGATATGGCCGAGCGGATAGGACACGCTGAGGTATCGTTGTATCAGTACCTTCCTCATTGAATCCACCTCCATCCCGATAGTTTCCCCTTTGGTGGAAACAGATTCATGCACGTCATCAGTAGCGTCAGCCACCGATGGCGTGCTTTCTTTTGGTACCTCCATGACGTTGGAATCCGTCGGAGCGCCACCAGTCATCTGCACCTTGTAATGAGGTGTAGAAGAGGAAATCGTATTGAACTGTGCGAGTGCTTTGCCCGATACGGCAAGGCACAGAATGGTCATAGTAAGGCATTTCATCCTGCAAAGTTATGACATTCCTGCCACATGGCTGCAATCCGCGACACCAGTCTAACAAACTTTGTATTTTTAGACCTTATAATTATACCTTGAAACAATCCGAAAAGCACATATATAAAACGCTAAAAATCAATGTTAAGATACAATTAGAAGGTACAATATATCCCGCAGTTTATAATAATATCTAAAACCTTGTTCAAAGGTGCCTTTCCATTCGTGCAGTCAGCCCGAATAACCTTATATTTGCCTGACGATTGTGGATTACGAACTGTTAATAATCATGATTAGAAGTGTTTTTCAAGACGAAGAGATACCCTATGGAGTATTGAACCGTTTCGGTCTCAGTCAGGAGATGATTGAAGACCTCCCCCAGAACGTCCTTTCAGGTATCCGTGACGGTCGCCGTTCCCCCGTCTTACCTATCTGTTACACGTGCGATGACGGTGCCAAGGTCTATGACCGTGCCCGTTTCGCCCTGTTCCGTGACGAGGAAAGCGGCAATGTCAAGGTCATGTTCTATCCCCGCCAGACCCGTCTCACACTCGATATGTTCACCGATGCCCAGCAGGCCCTGCTCCGTGAGGGCAAGACCATCATCGGCACGACGACCACCGGTGACGGACGTGATGTCCAGGCATTCGTGCAGCTCGACCCCGACACCGGTCAGGTGCTCACTGTCCCCACTCCTGTCATCGGCAACAACCTCCAGGTGTTGGCCGACCACTTCCAGCTGAGTTCCGCCGAGCTCACCTGTCTGAAGAACGGTGAGCCGCTGACCATTGTCGAGGACGAGGAGGAAGTCACATTCGGCATTGATCTCAACGATGCCAAGGGCTTCCGTCACGCCATGGGCAACAGCCAGAAGTGGAAGGAACAGGCCGCCCAGGCCATGGACACCTATACCTTCGGCATTTTCGGCTGTTGGGTCAAGGATGATAATGGCAACCTGGACTATGTCCCTGAGGACGAATATACCGATGCCATGTGGGAAGCCCAGAAGCGTCTCGGTCTGAGCCGCGCCTCTGCCCACAAGATGTAGAACCCTTTAACAACGAACTTATGGCAAAAGAGAAATTCTATTCCGTCGAAGTTCTTGCAGAGAAGATGCAGAACGGAGACATCGGTTGGCTGGAGTATGTCAACCACTATTCGCGCAGGATGAAGAAGGAGTTTGCCCATTGGTGCAGCGAGACCGGCAAAGTCCCGTCCGACGAGACTGCCGAAGAGTTCCTTGCACTGAAGAGTGCAGAGATGGAAGAAGCCATGGAGAAGGGCGACCTGTAGTCCTTATTTCTATTTCCATTATCCACCCTTTACCCGATTCCTATGTCAATAAGAAAGAATACCAATCCACGTTCCCTTGACCTGAGTCCCGAGCTTCAGGATATACTGGTGAGGAACGGAATGCAGGCCCATATCACCGGCAGTAGCAACGGCTTCCAGCTGGTTGTGCAGGGCCATGACTCCCCCGTCCTTGCCTACAATATCACCGAGAAGCAGCTGAAGGCATTGACTGACTGGGGTACCAACCATGCCAACCGTCAGGCGTACACCACCTTCACCGACCTTGTCAGGAACGATTTCGACCTCCCTAAGGACTTTGTCCATGCCCGCAATGCCAACGGCAGGGTCACTATGGGACTCCATGGCTACCGTATCGGGGAAGGCGAGTACGGCAGGATGGCACGCCCCTATATGGGCTGGCATACCGATATGCGCCACACCCCATTCCTGGGCTGGACACCGCGCCAGCAGGAAGGCTACCACCTCCGGCGCATCGGTGGCGAGCTGTTCTATGGCGGTGCCCCCATGGTCGCTGCCCGTCCTGACGGCAGGATGAAGCCCAGCGAGCTTGCCAATGGCGGCTACGGCTTCTACTACAAAGGCCAGCAAGCCCAGACCGTACCACCCCAGAAAGATGTCCTTGCGGATATGCAAGCCGTCATCGAACCTGTCAAGGCCGTCGAGCGCACCACCCATGCCGCCACCCCCTACAAGGAAGCCATCACCTCCGATGTCTATTTCAGCAACGAGAAATGGCAGGAAGTCCTTTCCTCCCATGGTCTGGTTGTCGATACAGATACCAAATCCTTGACCGTCCAGAGTGCCGCCAGTCCCGCCGACCTGCAGTACGACCTTTCCGATGAAGAGCTGAGAAAGCTCACCTCCAACTCATTGAAGGACGTACCCATAGCCGAACGTCTGGCCGTCATCAACGGAGTCATCGGAAAGGATTTCAAGGATTCCGTCACCATGGATATGCTCAACAGCAAGCAGTCCATCAACATTGCGTTGACCGACCAGGCCCAGGCCGAGATCAACCAGCAGCTTGGTGTCAGCGTCCGTCAGGCCGGTCTTGAAGTCAAAGGCAACGACATCATTGAAGTGGAGCAGCCTATGCAGGGCAGCCAGCGTGCGCTCCTCGATGAGAATGCCGTCGATGGCAGGAACATCCAGGAGGGCAAAGGCTGGTTCAGGGAAGGAGCCCATGGCCGTGCCGTCGATGTCCAGGAGATCCGTGTCGAGCGCATCGAGCCCGAGAAGCCAAAGGTTAAGGAGGGCAAGGAGCAGGAAGCCAAAGGCAAGGACAAAAGTGCTGAGAGTGAAGTCAAGTTCCGCATGACCGCCGTTATCAACGGCCAGGCCATCAGCCATGACATCACCGAGAAGCAGTACAACAAGTTCCTCGCTTTGGATGACGAGCATCGTATGAAGCTCTTCGCCAAGGTCTTCCCCGAGGTGGACATCAAGAACGTCCCAAGGGAGAAAGACCCCAACGGCCTCACGTTCGGTGAGAAGCTCTTTGCCGGTCTCTCTGCTGCGTTGGGTGTCGCCCATGAGGCCGCCCATATCTATGGAGATGTCAAAGCCCCCCGTCCTGACATCTATGTTACCCATGTCGAGAACCACCATCCTGCCGAGCGCGTCTTCTTCAAGCCCGGTGTTGACAGTCCTATGGATGTCGCCGCCCGTGCTTATGAGGCCCAGGTCAATGCGGAGATACGGCACATGGAGATGCACCATGGCATGTAAGTCCAATCAATCCTATAACCATGAAAGAGAAAGTATCAGTATGGTTTGAGGTGTCCGTCTCCTACAAGAAGATGCAGGAAGACGGCACCGAAAAGAAAGTCACAGAGATTGTCACCGTCGATGCCGTCAGCTTTGCAGAAGCCGAGAAGCGAGCCTTGAAGGAGATGGGCTCCATTGTCCGTGGTGGTGTTGACATCAAGAACATCAATCCAGCCCCTTACAAGTCCGTCTTCTTCGATGAGAAGGATGGCGAGAAGTGGTTCAAGGCCAAGCTCACGTTCCTCAGCTACGACGAAGCCACCGGCAAGGAGAAGCGTACCAACAGCACCTACCTTGTCCAGGCCGACACCTTCGCCGATGCCCTCCGCAATGTCGAGAGCGTCATGGACGGCAACAGTGGCTATGTGACCGCCAACATCTGTGAGACCAAGGTGCTGGATGTCTATCAGCGATGAAGATCTCCTTTATTCTCCAGAAGGTGAAGGAGACGCTCCGTGATAACTGGTTGGAAATCCTCCTGGCCATCATCCTGGTGCTTCTCCTTCTCCTCACGGATGTCAGCCCCCGTATGATTATCGTATAACCCCATTTACCTATATGGCCGATCTGACCTTTGACGATTACAAGCGCCGCATCAGCATCCAGGAAGTCCTGAAAGATGCCGGCTACCATTTCTACCGCAGGGACGGACTACGTTGGCCCTGCTATTACAGGCTGGATGATGAAGGCCGCCGTATCAGTGGAGACAAGTTCATCGTCTGTGCCAATGGCATGGCCTGTTTCCAGCCCCCGTCGATGAAAAAGTACAATGTCATCAGTTTCATTGCCGAGCATCCCGAGATGTTCAGGGAGGGCTATGCCGGCAAAGACCCATACCTTGTGGTCAATGAAGTCTGCCACAGACTACTCAACACCCCGATGGAAGAGCGTCAGCGGCACATCCTCGAACCCAAGAAAGTCCCCAACAAGTTCTCCCTGTCCGACTACCAGCGTGAGTATTGGAAATCCCACGACTATGAGTCCCAGAAGAAATTCTTCCCTTTCTTCGCACCTCGTGCCATCAACCGCCACACCCAGCAGGTCTTTGCGGGGTCATTCTTCCTGACCACCCAGAACGGCAAGCTCGATGCCCGTCCCAACCTGTCCTTTGCTATGCGCAAGCCCGGTTCGGACTGGATTGTCGGCCTGGAGCAGCGTGGTCTCCCCGATGCCAACGGGCACTGTTCCTACAAGGGCATGGCCAAAGGCACCAATGCCACAGAAGGCGTATGGCTTGCCAGTCCCTCCCTTGGCATGAACACCTCCTCCAATCTCGATCTTGTGAAGGAAGTCTATTGGTTTGAGAGTGCCTGGGATGCCATGGCCTTTTACCAGATGCGTACCGACCCGTTGCGGAAGCAGCTTTCCGATGCCCGCGCCTGCAATGCCGTTGATACCATCAACTACCTCTCCTCAGAGATTTCCCGATACAACAAGGCCCTCTACGTCTCTACAGGCGGTTCTCCCAGCCTACAGCAGCTCAGCGGAGTGTTGTCCAAGACCAAGGAAGCCGCCCATCATGTCTGTTTCGACAATGACAAGGCTGGCCATGTCTTTTCCGTTGCCCTCCTGATGGCGAGAGCCGGCAGGGATTTCCAGACCTCGCTGTTGGACAACGGCCAGTTGCAGGTCATTGACCTGAGTGACGAGAGGGGAAAGAAATACACTTTGAACCTCGAACCCTTTGAGTTTGACCGCATCGCCCATGTCCTCGGTGTCGGCAATCCCGATATGAAGGACTATCTTGCCAGTCTCCGTGATCCCCAGGACTATAAGTCCGGCGACTATGATCTGCTGCCCAGCCCTTCCCTTGCCGCCTCCTATTACGGCAAGATCTATACCCTTGAAGAGCAGCACCACAGCGGCGAGCTCTACCAGGGCATCCCTCCTGAACAGCGAGAGGAAGTCAGAGGCCGCTACCAGATGGTCTTGAAAGAGCTCTGTTCCCGTTTTGACGAAACCCTGGAGTCCGATGTCAAGGCATACCAGAGCGGCAAAGGCTCCATCGACATCGAAGTCCCCCCTATGGGCTATAAGGACTGGAATGATGTCATTATGGAGAAGCGTCAATATGACGAGCAGGACACCATCAGTGCAGTCGGTGAAGACGGTGAAATCATGACCGAGGAGATCAACCAAAACCATGAGGAGACAGTGAGACGCGATGGCGAGGAACCCACCAGATACCATTCCAGACGATAACATGACTACCATTCGGAGATTTACCACCATCACGCTGAGACCCCATCCGTTGCAGTTCGTCATTGACGAGCTGATACTCTTGGTGCTCTGCCTCCTTGCCTTGGGCTATGGAGGCACGGACGGTGTATTCTCCGAATTGGCCGTGTATGTAGGACTCGCCCTGTTGCTCTACCTTATATATAAGTATATCAAGCTAAGACGCACCGTCTATACCCTCAGCGGTGAGCAGTTGAAGAAGGCCGAGGGTGTCTTCACAAGAGACGAAGACTATATCGAGCTCTACAGGGTCGTTGATTTCGCCGAGCGCAAGAACCTCCTCCAGATGCTCTTCGGCCTGAAGACCGTCACCATCCTCAGTGGCGACCGCACCACCCCCAAGCTCAGTCTGCAGGGAGTGAAGGAAACCCTTGACCTTGTCGCCATCATCCGTGAGAGAGTCGAATACACCAAAACCCAGAAGCCCGTCTATGAAATCACCAACCGCTATTAGGGTCATACTGTCCCTTTTGTCCCTTTCTCCGTTTGCGGAGCCGGCCAGGGCACAGTATATCCTGACCAATCCCGGTGAGTATGTCGCTTTGGCCGAGGGCAACAACCTGATCAACTCCGAAATCAAGGACGAGACCGAGAAGCAGATGAAGACCGCCATGCTGCAGAACACCATTTCCGCCGAGTTCACGAAGATAAAGCAGTGGGAAAAGCAGTACAGCAGCTACCTCCAGACCGCCGAAGGCTATGCCTCCAGTCTGAAGGCCGCCACCACCATCTATAATGACGGAGTCCGCATCTTCATCACGCTGGGCAAGCTGAAAGCCGCCATCTCTGACAATCCCCAGGGCCCGGTCGCCACCCTCTCCATGAACAACCTCTATATCGAGACCGCCACCGAGCTCGTCACCGTCTTCACCCTCCTGAAGGATGCTGTAGCCAAGGGCGGCAAGGAGAACATGCTGACGGGAGCCGAGCGCAGCCAGACCCTATGGATGCTCAGTGATAAGCTCCATGTGTTGAGCAGGAAGTTCCAGCAGCTGTACCTGTCCATCAGGTATTATACCATGACCGATGTATGGAACAGAGCTACTGCCGGCATCATCGACCACAGCTACGGCGAGCTTGCAGACCAGAGTTTCAGGCGTTGGCGCAGGGCAGCCAAGGTAGTTACCCCATAAGTCTGACGCTATGCGAATGAAATTCTTTTCCCTGTTGTTCCTCATAGGACTGTTTGCGGGTCCTAAAGCCAGGGCTCAGATAGATCCCACACTTACAGGCATGATCTACGCCTATACCCAAAAGGCCGAGAGTGAGCTCAAAGCCCAGCAGAGAGCCATGATGCTGGAATCCACCGGCCATATATGGATAAGAGAGGAGATGGAATCCACCTACGACATCCAGAAGAAGTTCAACGACTATCTGGACACTTTCCGTGATGTGGTGTGCCTCGCCGCCCAGATCTACGGCTTCTATCACGAGATAGACTGCCTTGTCACGAATATGTCGAAGTTGACTGACCAGCTGGAGGCCCATCCCTCCAATTCCCTTGCCGTGGCCCTTACGCCACGCAGGAACAAGCTCTATCAGGAAATCCTGCTGACCAGTCTGGACATCTGCAACGACATCCGTCAGGTCTGTCTGAGCAATGTGAAGATGACCGAGAAGGAGCGTGTGGAGATTGTCTTCAACATCCGTCCCAAGCTGAAGAAGATGAACAAGACCATATCCCGCCTCACGCTGGCCGTCAAGTACACCTCTCTGCTCGATGTCTGGGACGATATAGCCGAGAATGCCAAAGACCCCGCCGACAAGGGCAGCATAGCCAAACAGGCCATGCAACGTTGGAAGCGTGCCGGCAGGAACAAGTAACCACATAAAACAGAACGATATAATGGGAGTATGGAAATCAATAGGAAGGGTCGTGGCGTACCCCGTCCTTCATCCACAGCGCACCTTGCGCGGCATGGGCAAGACCACCAGCACTGCCGTTTTAGGGGCAGGAGCCGGCTATGTCGGTTGGGAGAAGCTCACCACCGACAAGTCCCTGACAAGGATAGTCGGTGATGCCGTCATCGGCGAGGAAGCCTGTGAAGGAGTCAGCGACACCGTCTCTGCCGTCACCAAGCTGCCCGGCAAGGCCATCGACACCCTTGACGGCCTCACCCAGTCCGTTGACGGAGCCACGAACAAGATGAGCGGCATCGGCAATTTTGTCCAGAACATGAGCAGTGGCAATTTCCTTGACGGTATCGGCAATTTCTTCAGTAACATCGGTAACGGAAGAGTTTCTGGCATGAGTCTGTTAGGTCTCGTCGCCAGTGCCTTCATGCTTTTCGGACGCTTCGGATGGTTCGGAAAGATAGCAGGAGCCCTTTTGGGAATGATGATACTTGGCAATAACATGGGCGCATCGCAGACCCAGACGCAACAGCAGTCTGAGGCTCCGCAGCGTCAGCAAGGGAATGCTCAAACAGCCAAGCCAGTAGCCTCTGCACCGCAGGTTCCTGTCCAGCAACAGCCCTCTGTACCAACCATTCACCGATAAACAAGTATAACACATGAGATTTTCCAAGGAAATGATACTCCTTTCCCAAAGCGGCTATGCCATGCCCTTTGAGGATAAGGATGCCGATGTGACCCCATCGTTGGCTTTCGGCAAGCAGAAGCACCCCAAGACAGGTGAAGAGTTCTTCCACCATGGATGTGACTTCGCCGTCAAGCGAGTCCTGCTGTCAGCCGTTGCTGATGGCAAGGTCAAGGATATGGGCTTTGACACCACGCATGGGCAGTATGTTGTCATCAAGCACGGCAAGTACGAAGTCACTTACGCACACCTCTCCAAGGTCTATGCTACTGTAGGCGATATAGTCAAGGCAGGAAATGTCGTTGGCGTGTCCGATGATATGGTTCATATCTCCACCGTCTATAACGACACCGAGCTTGACCCTATGGCATTCCTGGCTATGATACTCCAGAACCTCCTTGTCGTAAGGAAGACAGGCAAGTTGCCAACCAACGAGTGCTACCGCATCGACATGGACATCAAGACCGACTACGACGATAAGAAGGAAGAGGTCGAAAGCCTTATGATGCGCTATTGGGCAGACTACTACGAAGCCATCGGCAGAGGACAGTACACCACCCCTGAGCGTACCCAGCTCTCCATGCAGAACCTGTTTACGATAGGGAAAGAGAAGGACTTGTACGGTGAAACCCTCCCTTCGATGCTCAATCCTTTGGGCTTGTGGAAGCGTGCTGCCACCCTTATCGGCAGGATTCAGAGCCTCTTGATCGCCGACTTCCTGAATTACCTTGCCATCACCAATCAGGTATATTTGAGCGGAACGGATGCTGACAGTAAAAAAAAACTCTAGATGAAGCCATCTGTGACGGCTTGCTCCTTGACCCACTGGCAGGACTGGACGTACAGATACAGAGTTTCGACATCCCGAGACTCGTCAGTGTCTATCCCGACCGAGCCCTGCTAAGATGGTGGACAAAGCTCTGGATCAACAACCATGAGGAAGGAGAGCCGAGCGTGGAGATAACCAGGGAACAGGCTATCAAGTTCATCTGGGACAACATCGACAAGGACGAATGGTGTGAACAGTTCTTCCCCGAGCAGATGAAGATGTACCACAATGCCATCCAGCAGACACGGGAACAGCTATTGCAACAATCCCTCGAAGAGAACCTACAGCAGAAGATATGAAGAATCAGCAACGATTTGCGGAGATAGAGCTTTGCCTTGACAAGTATTTCAAGGCGAACCTTGCCCCTGTCATGGGGCGCATCCGTCAGGACCTCACGAGCAAACAGCTGGAGGAGTATTCCCGATACAAATCCAGTTTTGCAGGTATCGTGAACGATCTGGCCGATGCCTCCCATGGAGTCCCCGGTCTCAACACCGCCGAGACCCATGTCAAGGTCACCGGCGAGTGGAACAGCAAGACCGTCGAGGGCTACTTGGACATGTGTCGGAAGGACATTGCCGGCAACAAGACCATCCAGAAAGACCTGGAAAAGCTCTCTGCCGAGTGGCGTGCCGCCGTCATCGGAGAGATAGGCCGCACGAAGTATGACCAGCTGTCGAAGCAGTTGGGCTGTGACCTGGCCTATGCCTATGTCGATTACAGGGTGCAGCAGCAAATGGTGCAGCACCTTGTCGATAAGGAAACCCCAAGGAGCACCGCCGACTATATCCTGAAGAAAGCATCTTCCACCAGTCTCATCGGTCTGGGAGCAGCCATGCAGAAAAGTCCCATTGCCCATGAGATTTCCGAAAGGGCAGAAGCCGCCTATCGTCCCACTATGGCCGAGAAAGCCGCCGCCCGTGGAGTCTCTTTCGGTATGGATGTCGTCTCCACCGCCTGTGTCGGTTCCTGGGCCTCCATCGGCAGGTTCGCCGCCACCGAGGTCGTCTTTGACGGTATCGAGTATGCTGCCGCCAAACTGCGCAAAGGCGAGAAGGCCATGACCGTTGAGGAGTGCATCTCACAAGCCGTCTTTGCAAGCAAAAGCAACGTCTTCCCCGAGCTCCGCAAGCAAGGCAAGGCCATCAAGACCTGGGATAACAGTTATGTCAAAGGAATCGAAAGCCAGTTAGGAAAAAAAATGGGAATAACCACTATGAAACCCATGCTTTTTGACATGATGGAAAACCAGAAGACCCCATCATTCATGCAGAACACCCCGTTCCTTGCCGCAGGCGAGCAGACCAGAAAGCAGGAAGAGCTTCGCAAACAGCACAATATCCCCATGGTTGTCGCTCCAGGTCAGGAAGAAGCCTATATCAAGGAGATGGAGGCACAGAAGTCCAAAGCCGCCAAACCTGCACAGTCCCCAAGCCAGCCGGCATCCGATGAAGCGAATGTCCTGGAAAAGGGTACGTCACCAGACCAATCCACACCACAATCGTCTTCCGTCGGCCAGGAGGAAGTCCGGAATCCCGCCCAGGACAACAGCCTCGGTTGGGAGAAGACCCTTCAGACCGTCGGTCTCAACGGTTTCGGTGACATCACCCACAACCTCGGCTACATCATCTCCATGCTGCCCGACATCCTTGTAGGCATGTGGACCGGCAATACCAAGTCATTGAATCTGAAGGATAACCTCGTACCGTATGCTTCGGTACTGGCTGGCATGTTCGTGAGGAACCCCATCCTGAAGATGCTTCTTATAGGTATGGGAGGAGCGAATCTTCTCAACAAGGCAGGTCATGAAGCCCTTGGGAAAGCTGACGGACAGCCCCAACAGCAGACCAGACCTCAGTATCTGCGCTATGCCGACCAACCCCTCAATCCACGCATCAGCGATGTCGCCATCAGTGGCACTACGCTCATTGCTACGATTGACAAAGTACCCTGTACTGTCCGTTTGAACGAAGACATAGTGAATGCCTACCATTCGGGAGCACTTCCCCTGAATACTCTGGCAAACACCATCCTTGAAAGAAACGAGCAGCGACAGGTGGTTATGGACAACAACTATGAGCGTCTGCAGGAGCAGCAGCGACAGCAGCAGGTTGTCCTCAAATGACCATGAAGCCTATGAGTACGAACACCTCACCCCAGTCCACGTTTGCCACTCGCTATTACTTTGATGCCAAGGCAAGGAGCGTTGCCCATGGTATCAAGGACGGTGACAGGCAAGCCATCATCACCGCTGCAAGAGCGATGAAGCGTTCCATACCAGAGAATCGCAGGATCACCCTTGTACCCATCCCTTCGAGGAAAGGCTTTTCCACTACCACCTTGTTGCTGGCAGAGGAAATCCTTAACCAGTGCAAGGGAAAGGATATAACCGTGATTGACGCATTACGAGGCAATGAACGGCAATCCCTCTACGATGCAAAGAAACAGGGAAACGTGAATTTCGGCAGTTCCTGGTTCGGCTTCCACCTTATCAAGGACATCCCGAAGGACACCGACCTTTACTTTGTTGACAATGTGGAATCCACAGGAGCCACGATGAAGGCTGCGATAGAAGCCTGTGGCAGGGGCAGAGGTCTGGTATATGCCTATGACGAAACCCACGGCAGAGGCATATCCGAAGTACCAAACCATTCAAGTAAAACAACTATGACACCAAAGAATCACCAAGAACAGAAAGCCACGGACAAGCATGTCGAGCTGATTGCCCAGGCACTGGAGTATGCCGCCAAGAACGATGGCATACTCCTCAATGCCGAGCGTCGCCCAGCCCCTTCTCTCTTCCCTCGTGGTAGAAGGACAGGCGGTTTCAACTCGCTTGTTCTTGGGCTTCATGCAGACCAAGGCGGCTACAAGACTGGCGTTTATACGCTTTTCAACGAAGCCAAGAAAGCCGATGTCAGCATCAAGCAGAAGCAGCATGGCATTCCTGTCATGTTCACCCGATGGGATTCCTACGCCAATATCAAGAACCCCGAAGTCACCGTCAGCAAGGACGAGTACAAAGCCATGAGCGAGGCTGACCAAGCCCTGTACCGTCCGAAGCCTACACGAGAACTCCGAGTCCTGTTCAATATCGACCAGACCACCATGTCCTCCGTCAAGAAGGAAGACTACGAGGCAATGGTCAAGGAACATGGCTCACTGGAACAGCGTGGTGGCTTGCCTGTCGAGGACAATTCCAACCGCACCAAGATTAACCAGTTCATCCTGAACATCCGTGACAATCTTGTCGGCATCCAGCGTGACAACACAGGCGTTGCGCACTATGACGCTTCCAAGGATAAGGTGCTGTTGCCAGCCCAGAACCGCTTTGAGAACTATGAGGACTATGTGCAGGAACTTCTCCGTCAGGTAGTCTCTTCTACAGGACACCAGCAGCGTCTTGCACGTCAGGGTGTCGAGGTTCCTAACGGCAAGGCTCCTGAGCAGGACGTTATCAACCGAGAGCGATTGGTCGTTGAGCTTGCTTCAGCCATCAAGATGCAGGAGATGGGCATGACAGCCCGACTCACTCCAGAAAGCCAGGCACTCGTCCCAGAGTGGATAAAGGCTATGAAGGAGAACCCCTGCTATCTTGACAATGTAGCCCTCGATGTCAATTCTGCCCTCGATGTCATTGCCAAGGCAGAGCGTGGCGAGAAGGTAGAGTATGCCTCTGTCCGCAACGAGCAGCAGACCGCAGAACTTGCCGAGGCCATCGGTCAGAAGGGAAAGATCGCCATTGATAACGTGCAGATGATGAAGGATGACAACAACCGTTGGACTATCTACATCAAGCCCGAAGGTCAGGCAGCTTTCAACCTCTACCCAGAGCGCGATGACTTGAACCGATTCTTCACGACCATCAAGAATGGTCCTGAGGAAGCCATCGACAAGCTCCGTGCTGAACTTGCCCAGAAGTATTATGCCATGGGAACGAACAACCCACAGCTGAAGCTTGACCTCTTCGGCAAGGACACCCCAAAGGCAGATCTCGACCGCATCGAAAAAGCCAATATCTTCCGTTCCAAGGATGGCAAGTTGCTCATCATGCCAACCATTGACGGCGAGAAGCAGAAGCCACGCGAGCTTACCCAAGCCCAGTGGCAGCGTATGTGGCTCGCCGATGACATGAAAGCCTACAAGTCCGTTCTTGCTGTCAACATGTTCAAGGATGTCCTTCATCCTGAGCTGGAGCAGAAGCAGGGTCTGGAAGACAACGTCGCCATCCATCAGGTTCCTGAGTGGGCAGTTCCTTACATCGTCAACGGCGATGCATCGGGACTGAGCGATGAGGAGCAGAAGATCGTTGATGATTTCCTTGACAAGAACTTCCCTGACGGCTTCGTTCCTGAAGTCAACGAGGAGAACAAGGTAGAGTTCAATGTCACACCTGCCTTTGGCATTCGCAATCCCAATGCCCTCCCCAACAAGGGAGAGTCACCTTTTCAGGCTGTCAGCACTGTGGAGATGGCTTTCCACCCTGCTGGCGAGATGCGTGTCATGACCAAGGAGCAATCCGAGGAGTTCGACAAGCAGCAACAGGCAGAGCAGGATGTCGCCCATGGTCAGAAGGATGAGAAGGCTCATACCGACTACCATCAGGAGGAGGACAAGAAGAACCAGGAGACTGAGAAACAGAAGGAAAATGAACAGGAAGCCAAGGAGAAGACCAAGGTACTCTCTCCGATGCTCAAACAGTTCATGGACTTGAAGAAGAAGCATCCCGATGCACTCTTGCTTTTCCGCTGTGGCGATTTCTACGAGACCTACATGCAGGACGCAGAGAAGTCATCCAAGATTCTCGGCATCACCCTCACCAAGAGCAGCAAGACCAAGGATCCTGACGGCAAACCACTCGCCATGGCAGGTTTCCCATACCATGCCCTCGACACCTATCTTCCCAAGCTCATCCGTGCCGGACAGCGTGTAGCCATCTGTGATCAGATTGAGGCACCGAAGAAGACCACCAAGCGTGGCATCAGCGAAATGGTAACACCAGGTGCTGAGATGGAGAAGGCTTCGAAGGCTGCACCCAAGCCTGAGCAGGAAGAGACCCAGTCACGAGGATTCCACCGTTAAACCCATCGAACAATGTCAAAGAACCAAGAGTACATAGACAAGTACAAGGAAGCCGCAATCCAACAGATGATCAGGTACGGCATCCCTGCCTCTGTTACATTGGCGCAAGGCATCATCGAGAGTTCCAACGGTAAGAGTCAGTTGGCTCTTAACGAAAATAACCACTTCGGTATCAAAGCCACTAAAGCGTGGCTTGATGCTGGAGGCGGTTATGGAGTCTATACCGATGACAAAGCCAATGAGAAGTTCTGTAAGTACAACTCTGTTGCTGACTCCTACGAGCATCACAGCCAGTTCCTGAAGAACAACCAACGCTATGCTGCCTGTTTCAAGTTATCTCCAGATGACTACAAAGGCTGGTGTATGGGTCTGGATAAGGCAGGTTATGCTACCTCCGGCACGTATGGTCCGAGTCTCATCAAGACCATCGAGCGGCTGAACCTTCAGGACATCGACAGGCAGGTCATGGAGCAGATGAAGGCAGAAGGCAAGTCCTTCGGTGTGGAAACCAATCCACAGCAGAAGCAGCCACCTGCTGCCACTGTCAGCCCACAGTCGGGTGATTACTCCATGCCAGTGAAACGTGACGAGTTCATGCTTGTCACCTCTCCCTTTGGTATGAGGATGCATCCTATCGACCATGTCAATAAGATGCACAACGGCATAGACATCAAGACTAACCATGACGCTTTGCTTGCCACCGAAAATGGTGGTAAGGTCATCGGTGCTGGCTTTGACAACAAGGGAGGAGGCAACTTCGTGAAGCTGGAGTACAACCGTACTGATGGTTCCAAGACACAAGTCACCTACTGTCACCTCTCCGAGATCAAAGTCAAGGTCGGAGATGTTGTCAGTGCAGGTCAGCAGTTGGGCGTGTCAGGTTCCACTGGCAAATCGACTGGCGACCACCTGCATCTGGGTGTCAAGCAGATCTCCGCTGATGGCAATGCACGTCATATAGACCCTGCCGCCTATCTTGCAGAGATAGCGCAGAAGGGCAACCTACAGCAACAGGCATTGCTCAACGGTCAGGACTTGCTCGCCAAGTACAAGACCCAAGACCCTGCCACAGGCAACACCCTTGCACAGGTGAATACCAACATGTCAGCCGATGACTGGATGAAGAAGTTGCTTTCTTCCGAGGACAGCGGTCTGGATTTGGGAATGAACGGAGGTGACCCGATTGTAGAGATGGTGACAGGAGCCTTCACCGCTCTGATGGCTATAGCCGTTCAGATAGATAACAAGTCGGAGGAAGAGAAGAAGCAGATGGTAACGGATGCCGCCACCACCAAGACTTTCGACCTTACTCCATATATGCCAAACCATCATGACTGTAGCATCAACATACAGGAGGGAGACAAGGCTATTTTGAAGGTTGACGGCATGACGAAAGCCATGTCACAGGCTGACCTTAACAACCTCTCCAACATCTTGAACTCCTCACTCGAAGAGGATGCTAAGATGAAGCGTATCACCATGCTTGTTGATAACATCGTTCTCTCAGGCAAGGCTTCGCAGAACTACGAGCAGGCTGTCAGTCAGTCTCAGGAGCAGACAAATACCATACAGCGATGAAAGATAATATCAAGAATATCATGTGCGGAGGTCTGCTTCTCATCGGCATTGGCATAGTAGCATGGGTGCTGAACCACTATTTTGGAGCGGTAGTGTCAGGTATCTATGCCACAATCTCCATCATCAGTTTCGTCTTTGGAGCATACGAGTTGCACCATGCCCCTGTGATGGAGGAAGAAGAACTGTCAACCGAGAACCAGTAATTAGTTTAGTGTTATGATCAAGTGTAGTGTTACAATAAATGGTACTATCAGCCGTGCGGCACAGATGCGTACCGACAAGGATAACAATTCGTTTGTTTCCTTCCCTATGAGTGTAGTCCTTCCTGCCAAGTCTGGCATCAACAAGACCGTCGAGGTCAGCGTGTCTTTGAACGGCACGCAGAACGACTGTCACAAGTACCAGGCTAACCAGCGTGTCGAGGTACAAGGCACACTCACGCTTCGCAAGCGTGGCGATGCATTGTATTTCAATTTCATGGCAGATTCTGTCAACCTCAATCCTGTCGAGACAAAGGACAAGCTCGAGGGCGAGATGGAGTTCCGTGGCTCGCTTGGCAACAAGGATGTCATCGTCAAGAACGACAAGAAGGGCAACCCATTCTCTGTTTTCTCAGGCTTCTCCACCGAGAAGGTTGGCGAGAATTTCGAGTTTATCTGGGTACGTTTCGTCCGTTTCTCTGGCGAGAAAGAGGCATTCCTTCAACCAAAGGGAAAGGTCAATGTCAAAGGCACTGCCGAGTTTGGCGTGTACAACGACAAAGTTGACATCAGTTGCCGTGTATCTGAAATCTCCGAGTGGGTCAAGGGTCCTTACCAAGGAGGTGGCCAGGTACAGCAGAATCCAGAAGATGAGTGTCCTTTCTAAAACATTATCCGAAAAATAATTGTCTATGAGAAAGGATAATCAGAAACCTCAGCAGGATGGAAAGTCTCAGAATGCTGAGGAAAGAGCCATGGACAGATTCTGCGATCTGATGATTGACCGTCTTCAGGACATCCAGCAAGACTGGAAGAAACCCTGGTTTTCAGAGTCTGCAATCGCTGTTCCTCGTAACCTTAGCGGAAGACAGTATAATGGTATGAATTCAGTCATGTTAATGCTTCATTGTCAGAAGAATAACTACGACTTGCCTGTATTCTGCACCTTCGACAGAGTCTCTGCTTTGAACTTCACCAAGGACAAGCAGGGAGCCAAGCAACAGGTCAAGGATAGCAATGGTGAGGCACGTCCACAGGTATCGGTAAAGAAAGGGGAGAAGAGCTTCCCAGTCTTTATTACGACCTTTAGCTGTGTCAACCCTGAGACCAAGGAACGGATCAAATACGATGACTACAAACAGTTGAGCGAGGAGGAGCGACAGAAGTACAATGTGTACCCAAAATTGCAAGTCTATTCGGTCTTCAATGTAGCGCAAACCAACCTTCAGGAAGCACGTCCAGAACTCTATGCCAAGCTTGAAGAACAGTGCAAGGGTCAACGTAGGACAGGTGAACTGCAAGGTGAGGTCATGCCAGCCGTCGATGCCATGATCAAAGAAAACGGATGGTACTGTCCTATCAAGGAAGTCCAGGGCGACGATGCTTATTACAGCATCAGTAAAGACGAAATCGTCTTACCGAAACGTGAGCAGTTCAAGGATTTGGAGTCTTTTCAGGCTAATCTTTTCCATGAAGCCGCCCATTCTACAGGTAGCGAGAATCGTCTTAATCGCCTGAAACCTACGTCGTTCGGTTCTAAGGAATATGCAGCTGAGGAGTTGAAAGCCGAACTTACAGCAGCCTTTGTATCAGCCAATTACGGCATGGTCAAAGGACTGAAAGAAGACTCCGCTCCTTACATCAAGTCATGGCTTGACAGTCTTCATGAGTCACCTGACTTCTTGAAGTCCATTCTTCTTGATGTGAAGCGTGCTTCCAGTATGCTGACACAGCGTATTGACGGCATTAACCAACGCATCGAGCAGGGCTTGTCACCTGTTGCAGATGAGTGGAAGAACGAGCACGAAGCAACACTTGCAAGACCTTCTACAGTGAAGACAGAGCATGTGGCCGCCAAAGCACCTGCCAATGCTCTCTCTGGTGAAGAGGTGAAGACCAAGCTTGATGCATTCATGCAAAAGTATTACTTTGCCGCACGTCGTGACAACGGCACAAGGCTTAATGGTTTTACCGAGCATGAAGGCAAACCTGCCGTCCGTCTTGCCATTGACTCCGCAGTAGGCTCCAGCCAGTACATCGTAACCCATGAACAGGATGCAAAGCAGAAAGACCATTTCTTCATGCACCTCATGGATGATGGTAAGGAGGTGTTCAAGTCACGAGAGATGCCACAGAATCGTGATGACGCATACGATTTCATGCGTGGTGCGGTCAAGCAGCAGTCTGACTACGAAGCCCAGAAGCCACAGCAGGAGGAAGAGCAGTCTTTCCATCGAGGAAGATAATTAACATTGGGTGTGGGTCATTTGACTCACACCTTTTTTGATAAGATCTTCTTGAGAATCTGCTTTGAGATTTTAGAGCAATAATAATCAACATTTCCAAAAAACAATAACTACCAAATGAAACAAACTGGGAAAAAATTCAAAAACCCCAAAACGAAAACATCTGCTTAACATATCTTAACACGGAAATGAACGGAATTTTTCATTTTCTATCATTTGGAAGCGTCCTCACTATGTCACAAAAATGGATTAGATTAAACCTCGTTGTCGCTTTAACAATCAGGTGCAACAAGTGCGATACTTGGAGATTAGTGTGTGAAAAGTGGGCTCTTTAAGTGGCAATATATAGTATTTTCGCAGAAAGTGATGTGTCTTGAAGATGCGGCGGGCAAATAACGAAAGAGAATGGGCAGGATGAATCAGCGTATGAGAAGGCATACGGCCACATGACGAACAAGGAGGTGCCATAATAGAATGGTGACCGGTGCTATCTCGCCATCCTCTCGGAAGCCCTTTGCGGAGTTGATGGTGAACGCTGCGGAGGCAGAAGCAGTGGGCAACTGCTCGACGGAGGAGATCACGAGCCCGCTATCATATAGACTGAATTGCTTTGAATAAGATTTCGGCATAACCTTGAAGTATTGTTTTACTGCAAAGTTATGCCGAATAGATGATGTGGGAAAAGACAAAAATCTATTTACCTATTAGACTATATGACTTTTGAAAAATGTTTTCAAGATAATCCAAATATTTACTATGCTGTTCTGCACTCTTGGCGTAGTAAACATCTCTTTTATAAATGCTTTTCAATTCTGACATTACATCCGTTAGAACATTATAGGTCTTCTTTGTAGTCCAATCGCCCTTGTCATTATATTCATATTCGTATTTCGTTTGTGGATAACCAACAACCCAAGTTTTGGAACGTAAACTATAGTTGTAAGGGTACTCTAAAATACAGTTGCCATGAGAATCATACTTAAACCTTGTTTGTTGTTCTTTAACCACGTATTCTGATACACGGTGGTGGGCTTTATCATAAGTGAAATGAAAGTAAGTTTGCAGCCAACCGCTTTGAAGAATAGTATCACCAATAGCATCTAATTCGTAATGAGTTTTGCTTCTCTCACGACCATCGCCATTATATACGACATGATCAATTTTCTTTCCATCAGCGGAACGATTGTTCTTGGTTTTTGATATAAGGGTGTTCTGAGCATCAAAAACATCTTCAACTGATACGCCAAATCTATCGTATGTGAATTTCTTTAATTGAGTAAATTTGCCATACGATGTAAATGAGTAAATGGCTTCAAGTTGATTGTTATTATTGTATCTGTAGCACCTTATATATTCTTTACTTGGAGCATTAGAATAGTCCATGTCATGAGTCATGGCACTTTCTATATCATTTGGGTCGAATCCCATTTCGACTCCAGACAAAGAAGGGTTATCCTTAGACAAAACCTCATATACTATTCTTCCTTGCTGATTATAGTATAGTTTGGCAATTGTGTCTTCTTTTTCGATGGAAACTTCGCCAAAAGCCATTCTAAAAGAACATTCTGTTTCCACGACTTGTATTATGCCTGGCTTAACAGACAGTTTGTTTTGCGCGTTAGTACATAACGCAAAAAGCATAGACAACAGCAGGAATGAAATTTTTCTCATAATCTTAAGCTTCTTAAGTAAACGATACAACACCACGAATACGAGGAAGAACGAGTTTCACAAGTTCTACCATATCTTCCTCCACATCGAGGACTATCTGCTTAGTTTTCTTATTTTCTTCCATAATGATTAAGTATTTAGGTGGATTAAAATGCCGTGACACTGGCATTGTCTTCTATGCTCATAACGTGTCACGGCTGAGCCCACGCTGATTGAGCAATGCAAATTTACAAAAAAAAGAGGATCACACACGTAATGGTTATGACCGCGGGCACATGCTGGGTTCGGCCGACCGCCTGAACTCCAAGGAAGCCAATGGGCAGACATTCTATCTGTCAAACATGCACCCTCAGTTGGCAGGGTTCAACCAGGGCGGCATATGGTACAATCTGGAAAACCGCCTGCGCAACGAGTATGACAAGAACTCCTTCCGCGATACCCTCTACGTGGTGAAGGGCGGTACGATAGGCAAAGGCCAGTACTCGCTGGCCAAGAACAACGTGCCGGTACCCCGTTACTTCTATATGGCCATCCTCTGCAAGAATGGCGAGAAGACCCAGGGAGGCTACAAGGCCATCGCCTTCTGGATGGAGCACAAGGCCAACAAGGACACCGACTTTGCCAAGCATGCCATCAGCATCAACGAGTTGGAGAAGCGTACCGGCATCGACTTCTTCTGTAACCTCCCCGATGACATAGAGCATCAGGTGGAGAGAAATCTGGTGCTGGGAGCCTGGGGACTGAGATAAACAGCCGCTCCCTGTTGCCTGATAACGCAAGGCAGATTTCCTGCCCCTAAAATGTATGTTGGCATACTTCGCCAGGCATCTTGACTGCTTCGGCAGACGATATCAACATTTTTGTCCAACAAATACCAATTAGTGCATTAGGAGAGAAGGCTCCTGGTGCACTTTTAGTTTGTCTCCTGGATGGAGAAGACTCTCTTCGCCACCGTCCAACCCAAGGCTGGACGGTGGATGAAGCTTGGATACTTTTGCATCGCAGTATATATTCTCTGACCGTCCAGCCTTGGGTTGGACGGTGGGGGATAACCTCTCTCCTGATTTGAAGACCTACTGGAAGTGCCGAAGAAGCCTTCATCTCCTTGTTCGTCAATCGGCTTTCCTTGTACAGCCTCGATATTACCATCAGCGAATCTGCCTTTCCTATGATACGCGCGGAGATGTACATGTAAGTCTGCAAAAGTCCGAGATTGAGGGCTATATGGAAAAATGCGCATGAAGGCGTAAATAATAACAAAGAGCAGACGTGGACAAAAATATTCCCATAAAAAACGAAAATGTTTGTTATTAACAAAAAACAAATGTACCTTTGTCATCGCGAAGACTTTATTAATAATTAACAAACAAGCATTATGACAAACATTTATTTTACCCCCCCCTCACACACAGCTTCCAAAGGGGTAGGAAAACTTTATTCATGAGACGAGTTCTCGCCATTCTTGCGCTTATCTTGGGAACATGTAGTTCCTTTGCTCAAAAGTATGAGATTATAGATGAGTACAGGTATCAACTCCGGAACGACGAGGCCATATTAACATCCAACGAAACTTGGAAATACACAGGAGACATTGTTGTACCCAGCAAAGTAAAGGCGAGCGATGGCAAATCATACAAGGTAACAGGAATTGATGACCGCTGTTTTCAAAATTGTAAAACAGTAACAAGTGTTACGCTCCCATCCACAATTAGCAAAATAGGACAATATTGCTTTGCTGATTGCGAACAGATGAAGAGTGTCAATATTCCGTCTGCTGTCAAAACAATATCACAATATACTTTCTCAAATTGTCGCAGTTTGACAAGTATAGAAATTCCTTCTGGAGTCACTCGTTTGGGAGAGTACTGTTTTTCTGGCTGCTCGGGCATTGCCAGTATAAAGATTCCTGCTGCTGTCACAGAAATAGCACAAGGGTGTTTTGCTGGCACAGGCTTGACAAGTATTGAGATTCCATCTTCCATTTCACGCCTGCCTGGTTACTGTTTTGAGAGATGCAAAAATTTGAGAAGTATCAGAATTCCATCTACTGTAACCTTAATTGGAGATTGGTGTTTCTATGGTTGTTCAAGTTTGACAGCCATAGATATACCACGTCATGTCCCCCATTTGGGAAGCAGTTGCTTTTCTGGTTGTTCCAGTTTGAAAAGTATAGAGATACCCCCTTATGTAGAATACATACAAGATTACTGCTTCAAAAATTGTGAAGGTCTGGAAAGCATAACCATTCCATCCTCTGTAACTTCTATTGGAGGTAATTGCTTTGAGAATTGTACCAGTTTGACAACCGTTAACAACAAATCATTTATCAAATATTTGCCGGGAAACTGCTTCAAAAACTGTACCAGCCTAATAACAATAAACGTCCCTTCAACAGTCACGTTGTTCGGCGAATACTGTTTCGATGGTTGCACCAGCCTGGAACACATCTCAATTCCTTCGTCTGTCAACACCATAGGTAAAAACTGTTTCTCAAATTCAGGACTTAAGAATATCGCCATCCCTAAATCTATCACTTCATTAAGCCACGGATGTTTTCAGGGTTGTTCACAATTAGTGAATGTCGATATACCATCCTCTGTCACCTCGATTGGCTATGCTTGCTTTAGTGGTTGCACCAGTCTGGAGGCCATCGCCATCCCTTCCTCTGTAACATCTATTGAAGGTTGTATATTCAAGAATTGTTCTAACCTGAAGGATGTAAGCCTACCATCTACACTCTCTACAATAACCTACGAAAGTTTCTCTGGTTGCTCAAGCCTGGAAAGAATAGTTATTCCATCCAGTATTACCAATCTGAGCAATGAAGCCTTTAAGGGTTGCACAAAGTTGTCACATATTGAGTTCCCTTCCAGCATCACATCGATTGGCGTTTCTTGTTTTAGTAACTGTGTAAGTTTGACAAGCTTGGAGTTTCCTTCGTCTTTCACAATTTTTGGCAGTAGATGCTTCGAAAATTGTACTAATCTTGAAAGTCTTGTCATACCTGCATCTGTCGAAAACCTCGGTCAAGGAAGTTTCTACCATTGCTACAATATAAAAACAGTTCGCTTTCTCGGAAAGGTACCTAAGATCAACGAAAGCGACTTGGTTAAGACAGCTTCTCTGTATGTACCCAAAGATTATCTGCAAGATTACAAGAAAGCAATAGGTAACAAATATCCAAAAATCTATGCTTGGACTGGTGACGCTGAACATCCGCTGTGCGAGGTTCCGTCAATAGCATATTCTGACGGGAATCTCCTGTTTGCCTGTAACACACCAGGAGCACAGGTTCACTACTCTGTTTCTTCGGCAGATATCGTAACAGACGCTCTTGCAGATGATGGCCAGGTTAGTCTTGTTGCAGCCTATGACATTTCGGCTTATGCCACTGCCGAGCATTACGAAAAGTCCGATTCTGAATACGCCACGATATACTGGCTACCTACAAATGATGGAAGCTCAACAGGTATCAAGCAAACAGAAACTCGTGGTATTATGGTGTCATCACACGGCAACGTTATCTCTGTAAATGGCCTTGATGAAGGAGAGACTATAAGCCTATACACCATAGATGGCAAATTGATAGGAAACGCAAAGGCTTCAGGTGGCATGGCCTCATGCACTGTAACAGAACCAATCGTTGTCGTAAAGATTGGCGAGCTGTCAATAAAGATAACAATTAGATAGTTTCTGGATACAAGTATCAATCTACGATTCTCATCGTAAAAGCGTATAGGAGAGCGACAACTGCTTTAAGAAAGTGGTTGTCGCTCTCTATCTTGAATGTTTGGATATAATGCATTTGGAAGCTCCAGCTTCGCTCTTTTAGTTTTTTGGGGGTGGTAACCGACGACACTTGCCAAGTATCCTTGCTTCGTTTCTTTGCCTTTCCCGCATCGCCTTTTCTGGTTCTTCGCCATGCGCTTGTTCCCTTCCTGAACTGAAAGCATAGTCAATGTTGTGAAAGCCATACAGAATCAGTTGTCACTTGCATGACAATCGTGCTGCTCCTGTTGACGCTTCTGCCCCCTCTATAGAGGAGTTCACCTGTACTGCAGTTTGTTTGAGCTGATTCATGGCAATCAACGCCATTTGCTGTGCATTCTTAATCTCCAAAGCCCGACGTGCTTCACGCTCCTCCTTCAGTGAGGTAGCTAACTTAATCACTGTATCAGGATCGAGCAGAGCCTGTTCGATGGTTTGGTCAGTCATATATGCGCCATGCTTGCGAATAGTAGGGAGAACATCTGACGTAATCCACTTACGAAAAGCTCTTGCCTCCGGCTTACGAGAATCAAGGATGACATCATAGAGTCCATCTTCGTTTACGAAAAGAACCTCACGTGTCCTACCTAATGTGTCAGAGATAGGGTAGTTTGAAACTACCTTATCTTCAAGTCGCTGATTTACAAGTTTCGCCGTAAGTCCAAGAACCTCGCAAACATCTTTCAGACAGAAGTGAGGCTCGTTATTCTCGTCGGTAACGATGCGAACATCACCAAACTGTTCGTTTTTGAAAATCTGTATCTGGTTTTCCATCTTATTCTGATGGTTTCTGAGGTTCAAAGAAAAGCTCCACCTTGGTATGACGGTTCACCTCGTTTGGTGAGAAATCTGCAATGCCGCCTTTTCCTATCATAACGATATGGCTCTTCTCGATGCCACGCTCCTGAAGCTGCATACCGATGTAGTTAGCACGGTCGCGGCTCAGTTTCTCGTTAAGGAAGGAAGACCCCGTTGCGCTGTCAGCAGCACCTGTGATGCGGATTCGCAGGTCATACTTTTTAGCGATGCGAGCTATCTGATCGATGTTAAGAGACTGTGAAGCATCTGTCAGGTCTGCAGTATTCAGACGGAAGAAGAAATAGACAGGTGTACCTATACACTCACGGTTACGGCTCATAGCCAAGAGGTAATCGTTCCACATAGCAATGTCTGAAGGACTGGCATTGTCGTACGCATTGGCATCACCAATACCTACGAATCCTTCGAGGTTCTGCATATTGTCTGACATGCCATCGGTGAAGTCCTTGTCACCATTCCACTTACGGTTACGGAGTCGAGCCATGAGGCTGTTGTACCCAGAATAGTTGTTGTAAGGATAGACCTGAGTGGCTGCCACACTATCACCGTCCAATCCCTTCAACCTGTCCTTGTACGACTCCAGTAACCCTTCGATCTCCAGAATCTTTCTCAGCTCAGCAATCACACGGATATCCTTGTCGTGTCGCTTCGTATATTTCTGATTCTGCTCGCTGACCAGCGCAACGTGCCCCATCAGCCAGTCGTTCTGTGCCATATAAGGTCTGGCATCAATCACACGTTTCCAGCCAGTCTTGCCTATTGTAACGGAAAGTCCTGCAGTCAGTGAGAAGACGTTATCGCCCAACTTACGGGAATCGCCGAGGCCGTCGTAATCTCTGAAAGTGGTGGTGCCTCCAAGTTCCAGGTTAAGGTGTAGGCGTTTCGTCATTCTATAACTGCTTTTCAAACCATACGACATGGCAAAGGGATGCGTCCCTGCCTTGTCATTATGAATGATGCCCGCTCCAAGATATGGTGAGAACTCCCAGCGCGGGTCTTGGTCGTTCCTGTATATATAGGGGGCGATATTCCATAGGAGGTCAGCGTGTAAGCTCTGATAATCCGCAGTTTCAAAGCACGCATCCTTCATCTGGAATCCGCTGAAAGCCACTCTACCGCCGATGGAAGGTGTGAACCATTTGCCCAGAGAGAATGTGAACGCCGGCTTCATACGGTCGAACATATCCCCACATCCCAACGGGTTTCCTGCAAACACATTCACGCCAGCCCCTGCCGAGAGGAACCAGTTCCCATTCCATGGTGATGTTTCTGTTACGCCAGACAGATACGTCGGCTCGATGGGACGTAGCATCAGCTCCGAAGCGGGAGCCTTTGCAATACGCACAGAGTCGATGTCAGCCTTTGTAGTTGTTGCCTGTGATGTGGCACACAAGGCCGCAGCGCAGACTATAGCAAGTTGTCTATACATGATGTTGTTGATTAAATGAATTCTATGAAAGTCCTGTCTGAATATGAAAAACGTGTCCACACAGCAGGCAGGCAGATGTCCACCTGCTATCTGGGCACATATACTATCGTTTCTTTTTCTGGATGCCACGTGGGTGCATCATGCGTGCCCCTTGCATAAGGCATCGCATCAACCACTTGCGGTCATCCTCGTCATCCTTCTTTCCCCATGGGAGACTGCTTCCGCCGCCACCACCGCCATGGCTCTCCGCAAACTGCGTCGCCTGGTCAACGAGACCGACAGATAGCAGGATGGCGCATCGCACGATCTCGTTGAAGCGCAAGGCAAACTCCTTGGCGAGGGTGTTGTCAAGCGCCGTCCTCACCTCGGGTTTGTCTGTCAGCGTGAGCATATCATGCACCGTGCTTACCATCTCATCCATCGCTACCGATTTCAGACGCAGCTCCACTTGCTGTGAATACTCACCTGTCAATCGTCCCACTTGCGAGTCCATCTCCTTGAATTGTGCGTTGGCTTTCTTCACCTGTTCTTTGAGCACATCCAGTTCCTGTTCGGTGGCAGACAGTTGAAACTGTCGGCTTGTGAGTTTCTCCTTCACATCCGCAAGCTCCTGTTCCGTCTTGGCGATTTCAGATTCCAGACGTGTCTTATCTGCATCCGTCTTGTTGTATTCACAGAGCAGTTCGTCACGTTGTTTCGACAGTTCCTCCTGACGCGCCGTGAGTTTTTTGATCATCGTTGTGAACGACTTCAGCTTACGCTCAGCAATCATCGTTTGCTTACGGATTTCCTCCAGCGTCATCTCGCCATCCTGTATCTTGCGCACAAGTTCATCCAGCTGTTGTGCCAGCTGTCTGCGATACTCTTCTGGTGAGCAATGCTTCGCTCCCGTCTTCCTGATGTCAGATCCTCGTTCAAGTCCCCACTTGGCGTTCACCTTGGCGAGCTCATCGTGAAGATATAACAGATGTTTCGCCATAGCCTCCTTCGACTCCCCATGGAACACCTTCTTATGGGACAGCTTCCCCTTCTCCGTAATCGGCAGCACGGAGCAGTGAATATGTGGACATTTCTCATCGAGGTGTACATAAAACCCTACGATGTTATCCTCACCCCATTGCTCACATGCAAAGCGGTACATATCCAATGCCCATTGTTCGATTTCCTGCATACGTTTGACATGGGAGTTGTCTCTCTGACGATCCAAGTCCACATCCTGAGTGCCAAAGGCGAGTTCCACCATGCGGTCATGGTTGCCAGAAAATATGATTTTCGTCAGCGTGTTGCGCGTCGGCGTTTCCTTCCCCTCATTGGGGTCTTTGATGCCCAGTTCCGCAAGACGTTCCGCCATACGTTCAGGAATGGACTTCGATTTGTCGATGGGCTGTATCTTACCACCTTTGGCAATCTCGAAGTTCAGATGGTCGCGTGTAGGGTCATACTCCCTGCGTCCCATCTGCACCTCCTTCGTATGGTCATTCCATTTCCGTTGGTGTTCGTTGCTTTCGTTCACGGTCATTCCCTTGCCAGGTTTGATGTCCATGACCTGTTTCTGTCCACTTGCCATATCTATGATATTATATTGCCGTCAGTGCAGCCTTGTCCCTACAGTCCGTGCCCTCTGTCCTGCGTAGTGTCAGGCACGCATTCCACATCCAGCGAGGCATCCGCTGTATGCCTCTTTCCCTACTTTCCCTTCTCACCCGAAGGTATCATGTGACCGAGCTTGCTCCCTACGAGTGGTCACGCTCCACCTTTTCGGCAGAAAAGTGGGGATTATGCTCCCCACTCCCTTTTGGTAGTGGCAGCAGACACGTCTGATGCCCCCTTGCGGGCAAGCCCACTATGATGCCCTTACGGGAGGTGAAACAGAAAAGAAAGGGGAAATGCTTTGCCGTAGAATGCGTCTATGGCGCACACGAAGGCAAAGGTCCAGACCGGAGGCAAAGCCACACTGACGACATCATTGTCAAATGTTATCGGCAGGGCTGTCTTTGGTTCTGCACTTGGCCTTCACCCCATCTGTTTCCGCAGGCTTGTCCTCGGAATCTGTTGGGGTGTAATCCACTGGCAGTCGCGCTGACAGTTCACGGAAAGCCTGTGAGAAGATACGTGTGACATCGTCTCTCGTATCGCCGTAGGTCTCCCAGACCATGAGGTTGATGTTGTGTCCTTCATCGTTGAAGAGCGCAATCATCAGCTTTGCCGCTTCTTCAGGTTTGCCGTGGCAGATCCTGTAGTAAGCGTCCAGCAGGGATTTCTCCGTTTCGGATGTGTACACATCCACTATAAGATGTCTGAACGCAATCATCATCGCCTCGATATACAGTGATGCCACTTCGCATCTCTGTTCAGAGGTATAGAGGATGTTGCCGTCGCCGTCCGTCATCGGGAATGCGTTTCTGGCAAACTGTCCGGAAAGTTCACTGATGACGGATGCGGTCATCTGACCGGATGCGGCAAGTGGCATGTCCCCCTTGGCAAAGGCTGCGTCATCCAGCAGGTTTGTCGGATGGTCTGTCGGGAGCCATTTGAAGCGTAGCGATACCAGCTCCACGCGGCTGCACTTCACCTGCGGTGTGTGAATGACCTGCCCCAGTTCCACAAGCGAGTCCACAAACTTGCGGACGGTCGCCCGTTGCCATCGCCATTTTTTGGCGAGTTCGCTGATGGAGGTGATGATCTCACCCGGCACCAGGTCGAACTCCTGGCCATAGCAGCTTACATGCCCCTTGAAATGTGTCGCCATTTCCAGAAGGTCTCTGTAAGCCTCCAGCTTGGTGAGCTTCCTGTCCTCTTCAGGAGCAAGAAACTCAAGCAAGCTATTGCTTATCCCCAAGTGTTTTGGTTCAAGTTGGTTTATCATTGTTCTACAGTAAAAAGTTCCACATAAGGTAAAAGTCTCATCTGACTGTCATAGGCAGAAGGGAAAGCACCTCTGTCTGAACGGTCAGCGTCCATTTTTTGCACGTCTTGCTTTCCGCTTTGCCCGCTTGCGTTGGTGCTCACGCTCCTTCTCGCGGTTCTTCCTGTTGCGGATAGCCTTTTCAGAAGGCTGCCCTGAAGAAGCTGAAGCATCGTCCAAATTCTCTTCCACATGTTCATCCACGAGTACTTCACCGTCATCTGCATCGGATGACGCATCTCCGTTGTCATTGGAGACCTGCGTTTCTTCAGGATTGGCAACATATAGTCCAGTCCCAAACACCCCATTGAGTCCCTCGATGGTTTCTTCAATGATGTCTGATGTGTCACCCCGTTCAGACACCTCACGTATCAGGTCCTCCGTAGGATAAATCCACGATACGACAAGCAGTACTGTCAATGTCACCGCCACCGGGGCCGTCATCGGCATGAAGAACCCGACGAGTGCCACCACAAAGATGAAGAAGCTCCAGCATCTGTCCTGGAAGAAACGGATGATGCGTTCACCGAATCTTTGTGAAAACAGAGTGAATGCCAAGATACTTGACAGTAACAGTTGCAGAGGGTTCGCCGAGCCACATAAAGCCACAAAGTGGTATATGAGGAGAGCGAGCAGTGCCGTCAGAACGACGAAGCGCCTTCCCTTCGGACTCACTGCCAATTGCTCACGGAAACCCACAAGCAGCGCATGGTTTGAACGGTATATATAGAGAGCAATCCCGACGAAAACAATAGGGAAAACAAGTTGCAAAATGATCCAAGTCATAGTCTATGATGTGTAACTGTCAATCACATGAAGTCCGCAATCACCTTTCGCTCGGGGCGAAGATATTCCAATCTGCCATGCAGCTGGATGCGTCCATGTTCACGAATGATGTCCTGATACATATATTCGAGAGATATGAAGAAGATGACGGTGATGTCATGGCACTTGCCGTCACGTTCCGTATAAAAGTCAATGCGGTACATCGGTCCGTGTTTGTTGTCCGAGTAGAACGAACAGCAGCGTCCGATTTGTGACTCCTTCCTCGGTACGAGGTAGTATAGCATCATCATGCGGTCTATCTCCTCCAGTCTGTCGATGATCTCCTGGATGGTGAAGGGACGATGCAGTCTGTAGCGTACCACCGCCTTGTCATCGTAGAGTACATTCTCTTCCACCGCCTTGGTGTCTATGATGCCAGGAGCCATGAGCGACATGGCAATTTCAAACTTGTAAATGGTTTCCTCCATGCTTATCTGCTGATGACAAGTTCCTTGATAATCTCGTTCGGTATCTCCTCCATGGGCAATGGCGACCATCCCATACCCCTCTGCAGTTTCGCCGCTGCTGAGGGCAGTTCATGTGCCAACTTGCGCACATCCTCCTTCTGCTTGTCACTCAGAAGCGATAGCGATAGTTCGTCCATGATGAAGAAAGGCTTCATCATCATCCACTGATAGACAATCGCCTGTTCACTTTTGGAGGTGACACGTCCGTCATTGATGTCTGCAAGACAAGTCATGGCATTCTGTATGACCCGTCTGTTCGTGCGCATGAACATATATACTAGAGGGGTCTCTGGCGGCATTTGGTCGTTAGCTCCAGACTGAAACACCAGGCCGCACACCTTTTCGGTGGAAACCGTAAGGTTCTTAAGCGGAGTCGTGCCCAATTCATGAAGATGCACCAGGAAACTCCGGAACACAATGTCTTCTGAACGAATGAAGCGTTGTATGTCCGCCTTTGACTTGATGCCTTTATCCAGGTAGCTTTTGATAAGCGAAGAGTAGCTTGCCAAAGCCTCTTCCTTGGACTGTTCCGGTACCTGTGCCATGTCCAGGGTATCGAAGAACTTCTGTACTTCAATGCTCGTCGCTCGGAACATGCTATCTACAGGTTGGTCGAACAAGACATCTCTAACGGCCACGACATCCTCGAAGGAACGCACTTCCGCATCCACGATGTTCTCCAATCGGTTTACGATGGAGTCCTGCAGGTCTTCATAGACCAGACGGCCATACACAGGAAGGCTGACCGTGTCAGGTTGGATGTGGTTTCTGAGGGTGTCAGAAAGCACTTCCCATTCTTTGGTCAGGGCCACCAAATGCTTGATGTCCGTTTCCTTCATCTGAGAGGTCTTCACAAGGAAAGCCTTATGCGCTTTCAGAGCAGACTTGGCATCCGTGATTTCAATGCCATTGCTGTTGTCACCACAGCTGCAAATGGCAACTGATGCCACAAGGATAATCACGAGCGACATGGCAAAAGGCTTGACTTGCCGCAGATTGCATTTGAAAGATGTGAGTCTCGAATTGATTTGCATATCCAGTTCTATGTGAAATTCTATGCAAATGTACATACACAAAATTAGACTTTAACAACTCTTTCCTTTCACATATAACACATACTATACTAAAAACGATAATGGAAAACCAAGTGTCTGATTTCATCACATAATATCAATAATTTAAGGATATTTTATGCGTTTATGCAATGAAGCAGAAGGTGGTCATGGCCACCGCAAAACAAATAAAATTAAGGTCTAATTATAAATTATGTTTAAAGTCCAATTCTGTTTCAAGTATTATTTGTACTTTTGCACCACAATCAAACACCAATGATATGGCAAGAGTAGGATATATCATGTCGTTCAAGCATCTTGAACAGGAATTGAAAGCCGACATCCAATGGATGCAGGAGCACGGCTGTTGCACCATCTACATCGAGGATGAGCGCAATGAGAAGAGCCGTATAGAATGGAAGGATATGCTGGAGCAGCTCGCTTGTGGCGATGAAATCGTCATCAGCAAATTCTCTCATGCCGTCCGAGGCTGCAGGGAACTGTCCGTCTTCTGTGACTATCTCCGCAGGGAGAAGGTTACAGTCATCAGCATCCATGACGAGATGGACACCAGTGGCAAGCTCTTTGCGCAAAAAACCTTACCCGACTTCATGGATATGCTCGCCACTTTACCAACGGAAGCCATGGCACTCCGTCAGGCACACGAGCACGAAGCCAAGCTCAGGGCACGCAAGCACCCACGTACCGTCAGCCAGTCCAAGAGCGACCGCAACAACAAGATAGTCCGGATGTACAAACAGGGCGAAAGCATAGAGAAAATCTGGAAGATGAGTGGTTTCAAGAGCCGTCAGAGCGTTTTCAATGTCCTCACAGCCGCCGGTGTGAACTTGAACCGGGGCCATTCCAAGAAGGAACTCGATGACAAACGCACCAAACAATCCCTCACAGCACCCCAGGAATAATGTTCAGCATATTGATATACCTTTCCCTACCGTTTGCCTTTCTCTTCCATGACATAGAAGAGATAGCCAAGCGACAGCGATGGGCAAGACTCAATGCCGACCGCATTGGTCGCATGTACCCGAACATGCGTCCTATGCTCGTCCATCTGAGAGACATGAGCAACAGAAGTTTCTGCATCATCGTTGCAGAAGAGCTGTTACTCATCAGCCTTGCTGTCATCTGTGCAATCTATGGACCTACGCAGGTTCCATTGTTTGCACTGACGTGGGGATTCTGCATCCACCTTGTGGTTCACGCAGTTCAGGCATTGGCTGTTAAAGGCTATATCCCTGGACTGCTGACAACGGTACTGTTGCTGCCGTATGCAGGAATTGCCGTAGCAGATATGCTTCAGCAATTCACATGGCAGCAGAATCTGCTTTATGCAGCATCAGGAGTGGTGGCCGTTGCCGTAAACCTCTTCGTGATGCACACGATCTTCAACAAATAGGAAACTTGCCTCGGGCTGTTCCATCTGCCTCAAGGAGTGAAACACTTGAACCAGACGGAACTGCCTGAGCAACATATAACCGCAACCATGCTGGTATTGACCTCACGTCTCGACCGCTGTAAGAGACATGAGGTCAATTCGAGCGTGGTTGTTTTTGTTTCATTCAAAAACTCATTACAATGTTTGAAAGACTATCCGAATGGGCCAAGGGCCTGTTCGCTTCTCACAAGAAGCAAGGTGTACAGACTACAGCGACTGAAGCCGAAGAATCAAATGAAGCACCTCCAAAGCGAGCATCCTATCTTGCGCACGATGATTGGGAGCGCATAGAGCGAGCCTTAGAGCAGGGACTTCCCCTTACCTGCCAGGTGTTAGCCAGCAAGAAAGGCGGTTATACCGTTTCTGTACTCGGAACTTACGCTTTCCTTCCCAACACCTTGGCGCACTACAAGAAGAGCCACACCCCCGATAAGGTACTTGGGAAGGAAATGCAGGTGTATGTGCGTTCTGTCAAAAACGCACAGATCCTGGTGTCTCACATTGAGTTTGTCAAAGAAGCCTATAGCAAGCTTGCCATAGGCGATGTGTACAACGCTGTCGTAGTCCAGATCTACGACGGGCGCTTGCTTGTCTATATGCCAGACAACGAATTGTATGCGATGGTACCGCAGCAAGAACTCTCGTGGAGTCTGAATGCGACTACCAGCGACTACTATCCTGGCCAGCAGGTGCAGGTACGCATCACGAACATGGGTGGTATTGAAAAAATCCGTGCCAGCATCCGTCAGGCCGGTGAAGCCAATCCTTATGAGAAGTGCATCAATGACTATCACGAAGGAGATATACTAACCGGTAAGGTTTTCAACATCGTTGAATTTGGAGCCTTCATCAAAATCAGCGAAGGAGTTGTCGGTCTCCTACACCGCTCCGAAGTGCGTTGGGACATTGCTAATCCCAACATGAAGGATGTCTTCAAATATGGAGACATCGTGAAAGTCATGGTGTGCCGTGTTGACCGTGAGCAAGGACGTATCTTCCTGAGCTTGAAACGTCTCAATCAGGAACTAATTGAAGACACTTTCAAGCCAGGAAGCGTTCATACGGCCAACATCGCCATTGTAACCGACAGGTTCGTGACATTAGAATTGCCTTATGGAATGAATACGCAGGTAAGAAGACTCCGTTTCGCTAAAGCTGGCATACAGCCAATCGAGGGCGAAACGATAGAAATCAAGGTCATTTCCTATTCACCTGAAAGCAACGACATGAGAGTGGCGTTAAGACTTGAATAGGCGGAACGATTTGTTCTTGTGGGCGGGCTGTCTGACAATACGTCGGACAGCCCGTTTTATTTGACTTCAAGTGTTTATGATAACCTCGCAAATGGAGAAAAACAAGAAAATTTGAATTTTTCTATTCAAAAATGGCTCAGTTTATCACTTTTTGTTTATCTTTGTACACAACATAACATTTTTATATGGCAAAACAAGGTTACAATAACAGAATCAGGGTAATCCTTGCCGACAGACAGATCACAAACCGTGCATTGGCAGATATGCTTGGTGTAAGTGAGATGACTGTCTCGCGATGGGTTACGAACCGCTTTCAACCTTCCATGTCGCAGTTCGTTGAAATATCAAAGTTACTGAATGTTGACATAAAGGACCTTATAGAGGTAAATCCTCTTGAAATAAGCGGTGAGATGGATACAGAAGCCGTCGTCAGGAAACAGTATCCTCCGTTATCAGACTGATTGCTCCCTCTGATTTGGGGGCAGAAGGTACAAAATGCATGGTTTCATACCATACCCAAACAGGGTCAATAGTATAAATTTATGGAACATAAGAAGAAAGAACTGCAGCAGCAGATTGAAAAGATAAATGAGGTGCTTCAGACATTGGAAGCTAACTTCGATACAGTGAATGAGATAGCAGACGAGTATTCGTTCCTGTCAATAGCAAAACAGCAACTCGAAGCTTTTGCCGAGAGCTAATTTGATTTATCTGATAATATGAATGACAATTGGTCTGAGATAGTTGAAATAATGGGGTCTGACCTTGCTGGTGGTAGTGGCAAAGCAGAAACCAAATTAGGACTTGAAAGCAGTCTTCGAGTATTGGGGTGGAGAACCTCCACAGGTTCCATGAAGAAGAACTTTAGGACAAGTTCTGGAAAGGTCGTGGATATTGTCCTAGGCGAAATGTCTGCAGAAGGATCCTTCCAAGCTGTTCTGCCAATTTATATACAACCTACAGATAGTGAATCGGGCTTTACAGATGATATACTATCTGATTTGCATGTCAAGACTGCAATAGTCATAGGTAATACAATGGATTTGTATTACAAGGATAATGACAATGCTTCCGCTACATGTGTCGGAAAAATCACTTATACGCCTGATGATCCTTTGGGTGAAAGTTTCTCTACACTATTGAGCTTCAGCGATTTTAGCATCAATAATCTTGTGTCTTTTTACGAATCATTATACAAAGAAGCCCTTTCAGACATCAAGTTGCAAAACTTGATCCAAAGTTTAATAGCCGACAACTCCAAGGCGAAGGAAATGGTCAAATTATATCTTGGATTCGAGGGCTTTGAAGGTGATATAGTAGAAAAGAAATTGGAAAATTTGTGTATAGACATATACTTCAAAGATGGCAAAAAGGCTGATAGCAATATCAATGAAAATGTTGCCGCGAATCATTCTTCAGAGAATACTGGCCATGACAATACCGGTTTTTCCCTCAATGGCGGTCCTTTCTTGAGTAAAAGACATTTTGTCTGGAGTGTTGTATCTCAATACATAAATGACAATCCTAATGTAACATTGGAAGGACTTGAAAAACGTTTCCCGTCCGATATTGCCAGCAAGAAAAGAGGGGTTGTCAGGTCCTGGGCTCAGGTACAGTTGTGGGCCAAAGAAACAGGTCCTGATATATTAGGGCGTTATTGCTCGAAGCCTAATGAACGACTTACGTTGCACGATGGAACAGAAGTTGTCGTCAACAGTCAATGGGGGGCCAGAAACTTTCCCAAATTCCTGGACATTGCCAAGGAATTATATGAAGTCACCAGTGATGCACCCTATAGTGATATCAAATGTGTTGATGTTCCAAATAGTTCTACAGGCAATCGAGCCAAGAACTTTAAATTTAGCATGGTCAATATAGAAGTCGGCGAGTGTGTTGTTTTTAATCCAACGCATACCGAAGTAAAAGTAGCTTCTGATGACACCATTGAATATGAGGGTGTGGCATATAAGTTGTCCGCTTTTGTTCGCAAATTCCTTCCGGATGATATGCGAACGCCATCTGACAGCTATAGAGGGCCAGATTTCTTCTTATATAATGGTGAGACGCTCACGAACCTTAGAAAGAAAAGTGAAGGTTACGCGCAGCATCAAGAAGAAATGCCTGCTGTCGTAGAAGAAAGTAAGGGAATACAGATTTCGTTGCAATCTCTAAAAACTTTCAAAAAAACCTGAGACATTAATGAACAAGATACGATTTACATTTATAGATTTATTTGCCGGAATTGGCGGGTTTCATACTGCCATGCACAGCGTCGGAGGAACTTGCGTGTTCGCAAGTGAATGGGATAAGTATGCCCGCATTTCTTATGAAGAGAACTACAAGACTATCTCACCGAATTTGTTTGCAGACAACTATAGATATTTTAATTGCGACATTACCAAACAAGAGCCTTCCGAGATACCTGTTTTTGATGTTTGCTGCGGAGGATTTCCCTGTCAGCCATTTTCAATTGCAGGTTTGCGCAGAGGTTTTGAAGACACCCGTGGCACGCTTTTCTTTAATATAGCCAATATCATCAAGCAAAAAATAGAAGCTGGAACGCCGCCGAAAGTACTTTTTCTTGAGAACGTCAAAGGTTTGAAGAGCCACATGAAAGGAGAAACTTTGAAGGTGATTTTATCCACTCTTGAAGAATTAGGATACGCATATAACTATGATGTTCTAAATGCAAAATATTTTGGCGTGCCACAGAATAGAGAACGTCTGTTCATTGTCGCTTGGTACAAGAAACTGATTCCTGCAGAGACTTTCCGATTCCCCTACGGAATCGCTCCCGACGGGAACTCTATATACAAAAAATCCAAAGACATTGGTGACAAATGCATAAAGACCAAGGTGTCAGATGTATTTGAACCAGAGACAACGATGGATTCCTACTATACAATAAGTGACCGCATGTGGGAAGGGCATCAGAAAAGAAAGGAAAGAAATCGTGCCAATGGCAAGGGATTTGGATATTCCTTGTTTAACAAGGACAGTGTTTACAGCAGTACCATATCTGCGAGATACTGGAAAGATGGCAGCGAGATTTTGATAGACCAATCAGATAAGGGCCTGAATCCTCGGCGACTGACACCAGTGGAAGCTGGTCGACTCCAAGGATATAGAATTATTGGTAACGGTTGGGAATATCCTGAGTGTGAAAATAATCAAAACTATAATCCGAACAACCTGGAATTCAAAATCGTAGTTTCACGAAAAGAGGCATATCATCAGTTCGGAAATAGCGTGGCTATCCCCGTCATTAAAAGAATTGCAAAAGAAATAGTCGAGCAACTTCTAAATACGCAGCATTATGGAACTAATTGAGTCGAAACAGATACTGAAAAATCTGAACGCCGTACTTCTGGTTGCCAAAGAGCGATTGGCAAGGGAGTTCATTATGCAGGACGTTGAATTGAATGATATATTCAAGGTAGATTTCAAGAACTATCTGTCTGAAAAGAATTGGGAAGTTGAATACTTCAGAAGCACAACCGTCATAACCAATCATCAGGGACAGAATATATATGTCGCAAATCAATGGTTTGTGATAGCATCATACTTTGTCGATTTCTGTACTGAATTGCTTACTTACCGCAATTTGTTTGTCAAGCTATGTAAAGAATATCTCGGCTTAAATGCAGAAGAAATGAAAAAGTATGCTACAAGATTAAAGACGTGTCCGACTATAGCGGACGAGCAACTCTTTTTGGAAAAGGCTATGTCTTTGCTGGTCAAAGATTTCCCCGAAAAAGCAGACCAGCATTCTCAAGCGGCTTTGTACCTTTGGAAATTTGCAAGTGAGTACAAATGGTGGGCTGGCAGTAAAACTGTGGACAGACATGATTTTTACATTTCTGCCCTACTTAACCAAATGAATGTGGTAAATAATAATTCGGAATTTCTGGCTATAATCTGCAATGCTTTTGCCAGTTCTTTGGTGTTGCGGCTTCTTACGGAGATACCGGAGAATTTTACAAACGGCCTGCAATGTAAGAATTGTATAGAAACATCAGTTCTTGGAAATAAGGATAATGAATATGAAGGACTTGAAATCGAGGATAGGCTGCATTATGAATTCCAAAGGGGAAAAGGAATTTCAATAAGTGCAGCCAGCCTAGAAAGATTCCAATCTAAGAAATAGACACCATGAAAGCGTATTGGACTATAGAAGGCAATCATTTGGCTTTAAAGGATGGTAAAACGATTTATCATCCCGCAGCCTCTGACGTGTATGAAATAATCTCCAATGGAGGTGACGCAGTATCAGGGATTGAATGTTCGCATCCAAAAGAGGATCTTCCCGGCCTGCGTTTTTCCAGAATCGGTGCTTCTTCTTATTTGCGAATAAGCAATGATGAGTCTGGGGATATTTTTATACAGACCTTTGCGTCCAGAAATGGAATTGAAGTAACTGTAGATGTTATAGATGGCAATGTCATTGACCAATGTGTCAAGGATAATGTGTGGTTTTATCTCTCCAATGGAACTTCTGAAATTCAGGAGTACCTTGGAGCCGCAGGAATCATGCATAATGGGAAAATCAGCATGAGGCAGTATTTCAAATTGCTTGAAATACTGTTGCTGGATGAACATTGCAGCATAATCAACACTGTTGAGTTGAAGGGTGTCTCCCGTCCGTCCGACGATATTGACAAAGTTCCGTCCACATTAAAAGCCACTCTGTTCCCTTACCAAGAATCAGGATTCTTTTGGATCAAGCACATGCTGGACGATTGCGAAGGTTGTATTTTGGGTGACGAAATGGGACTGGGCAAGACAATGCAGGTTATAACAGAGATTCTTTATCTAAAAAGCAAAGGGAATACTCCTGTCCTTGTTGTTGCCCCCATTTCGCTATTGGCAAATTGGAAGAGGGAAATCGAGAAGTTTGCCCCCTCGCTTTCCGCCCATGTACACCATGGTGCCAACAGAATCAGCAACTATAAGCATTTCTTGACTAATGATGTGGTAATTACGGCTTACTCTACTGTCATCAGCGATATACATATGCTGAACATGATACAATGGCAAATGGTTGCATTGGATGAAGCTCAGAATATCAAGAATCCACATAGCACTCGTACGAAAGCCTGTAAATCGCTGAATAGGGTAAGAAGCATAGCTGTTTCTGGTACTCCTTTTGAGAATCATGTGTCAGACATATGGTCTCTACTTGACTTCGTTCAGCCAAGGTTATTTGGTTCTTTAAGTTCATATGAAAAAGTCATCAGCGACGACGTAGAAGGAGGAAAGAGAATCGAACCTGTTTTGTCTTCGTTGATGATTCGTCGGTTAGTGTCCGATGTAGCTAAAGACTTACCCGAAAAGGTGATTTCCGCTCAGCCATTGCAAATGTCAGAGAAAGAATGTGAAGAGTATAATAACTACCTTTCTGTTCTGAAAAACAACTATGAGACAGACAAAATCGGTTTGGGTATGTTGCAGCATTTGCGCATCTATTGCACACATCCATTTGCAGCGAATGATATCCCTGACATATCAGACCCTGCCGAAGTGTCTGTAAAGTATCAACGATTCTGCGAATTGGTATCTGAAATAGTTGAAAGAGGTGAAAAGCTGATAGTGTTCACTTCTTATAAGAAGATGTTTGAGATATTCAAAAAGGATGTCCCAATGAGATTCGGCATACAACTATGGACGATAAATGGGGAAACCCCTGTTGATGAAAGGCAAAGAATCGTAGATAGATTTAACAGCCTCTCAGGATCTGCCATGCTGGTACTAAACCCGCGTGCAGCTGGTACGGGGCTGAACATCACAGGGGCCAATCATGTGATTCATTATAATCTTGAATGGAATCCATCATTGGAAGACCAATCTTCTGCAAGAGCCTATAGAAGAGGACAGAAGAAGACGGTTTTCATCTATAGACTCTACTATAATGATACCATTGAACAGGTAGTAAATGAACGAATAGAAAGAAAACGAGATATAGCTTCCAATGCAGTAGTTGGTAACGATGGCATAAGTCAGGACAGAGCCGACATTATACGTGCGTTGGAAATGGTACCCGGAATCAATAAATAACTTTATAATTATGATAACGACTAAAATAACAAAGACAGCGGAAGACTTTGAGCTATTGCCCGACCCGGAGCGAATCGTCACCGGTTTAAGGGATACTGGCTACAACTTCAATACTGCAATTGCAGACATCGTTGACAATTCCATAGCCGCCAAAGCGACAAAGATTAATATTGTCGTTGATCTGGATCCGTCTATGAAGCTAAAGGTGTTCATTGCAGACAACGGTATTGGAATGGATATGGACGGACTTAAAAACGCCATGAAATACGGATCAAAGGAGCGTACGGAAAAAAACAGTCTAGGCAAGTTCGGCCTGGGTTTGAAAACTGCGTCCACTGCTTTTTGCCGTCAATTCTCGCTGATTTCGCGAACTGCTGAGCTGCAAGAACTCTGCAAAGTACAGTGGGACTTGGACTACATTGCCAAGACAGGTTCATGGATGCTTCAATTCCCTGTAATTGAAGAAGATGAACAGGAAATGCTGGAACAGACAGCTGGCCAAGGCTCTGGAACTCTTCTGGTCTGGGACAAGATAGACCGCATGATGAAGGATTACAAGACATTTAACAATGCGGCAAAAGGACTCAGAAAGATTCTGGATGATTTACGTTTCCATCTGTCTATGGTCTTTCAGAGATACTTGGATGAAAATGACAATAGAGCATCGAATGTTCAGATCTCTGTGAATACGCAGGAACTTGAGCCATGGGATCCATTCTGCTTGAAGGAAGCTATGACCGATACTGTGCAAAGTGAAGATGTTCCCGTTGAATTGCCAGATGGTAAGCAGGCAGTCTTCCACATATCTGCTCATATTATTCCAAGAAAAGGTGAATATTCTTCCATTGAAGCAGAAAAGTCTGCTCGTGGCAGCAATGACTTCCAAGGTATCTATGTTTACAGAGAAAATCGACTTATACATAGCGGAGACTGGTTTGGCTTTCTCAAAAAAGAGCCTCACTTCTCTTTGCTTCGTGTTGATTTCTCTTTTGACTACCGAATGGATGAGTTGCTGAGTGTTGATATAAAGAAGTCAAGAATACTTCTTATCGGTGAATTGGCCTCGTATATCATGAACTTCCTTGGAGCACCACGAAGAGAAGCAGAAAAGAGATACAGAGACAAAGAAAATCATCTCGTCCAACAACAGGCCCAGGGTGCGCATGTACCTTCGAATCAGAATATCGAGAGCAAGGCTCCTGAGCTGGAAGGGTCTAAAATCACCCCTGTTGATGAAGACCGTGCAGAAATCAACAACCAACATGGTACCTTTACCAAAACCATATCTATTAAAACGGATGTTGACCCAAATCAGAACAGAGTAATACCTGTATCTGCCATCGAAGGCAATGCACTTTGGGAACCGGCATTAGCTGATGGGAAGCATGCGGTCAATATAAATGAGACCCATCCGTTCTATAAGAAGATATATGGTCCGTGCTTATCTCAAAAACTTGTGGTGGAGGGTCTGGACGACCTACTGTGGGCTTTGGCCGAAGCAGAGAACACTACATGTTCTCCCTCTAGCATTGAGAATTACGAGGATATGAGATTCACCGTATCTAGAATTCTTAAAAGACTGGTTGCAGATTTGCCAGACCCAGAAATTACTGAATAGAGTATAGAATATGAAAGATTACAGCATAAGACTCAAACAGGAACTTGAGGCATATTTCTCAATGCCTTTTGATGTGAGTTCTCATATAAAAGATAATGAGAACCACTTCATTTGTGCCCCTTCCAACGAAGGGAATTTGTTCTTCTTTGCAGATATTTGTGTACGTAATCACATTCGTCTAATCATTGAAATGTACCCTCAAAAACACGGAGGGTACATTCTCAATGAAATGGGATCAGCAGATGCGGAAAAACGGAAAAAGTTCGAATTGGTCTTTGATATGATGACCGACAAGGGTGCTCGTATAGACTTCTTGGTAAACAATTCCAAACTGTCTGTATCGGATTGGCCTGAACATTGGCGTAATTTTTCAAGTAAAATAGTCCTTCTGCCTTTACCTGATGTAACCGGTGAAGATGCTGAGTTCAATGTTATTTCCGAGTGGGCAGTGTATTGCTTTGATCTGATATTTGCACTTTTGACTATTTCTGACATTGATGAAGAGTCTAAGTGTGGACTTCAAACCGAGGGCACGCCTTCTGAAATCAAATCAATCCGTTATGAACGCAATCCTGTTAACAGACAACTCTGCTTGTATCGCCAAGGTTATACTTGTGCCGTTTGCGGTTTCAATTTCCATGAAGTGTATGGTGATATTGGCTACCATTATATAGAGGTTCATCACAAGATGCCCGTGTCCATGATGACGCCAGACTATCATTTTGATGTTGACAAAGACTTGGTGCCATTATGTTCAAATTGCCATTCAATGGCGCACCGTCGCTGTCCTCCATATACTATTGATGAACTAAAATCTTTTCTAAAAAAAAACAGGACTGAGCAGTAGTTCATGGACAAACTGACCAGGGAACAGCGCCACCGTTGCATGGCTTCGATACGAGGGAAGGACACCAAGCCGGAGATACTGGTAAGGAAGTTCCTGTTCAGCCGAGGGTTCCGCTATCGGCTGAACCACCCACGTCTGCCTGGTCATCCTGACATTGTCCTGCGCAAATACCGGACTGTCATCTTCGTCAACGGTTGCTTCTGGCACGGGCATGAAGGCTGCAAATACTATGCGGTACCGAAGAGCAACACAGAGTTCTGGACAGCCAAGATAGAGCGCAACCGCACCCGTGACAAGGAAGAGCAGCACCAGCTCGCCGCAATGGGCTGGCACTGCATTACGGTGTGGGAATGTCAGTTAAAGCCAAAGGTCAGGGAAAAGACATTGGAATCTTTGGCTTTTACTCTAAATAGTATCTTTATCCTAAACCATGGCGCCAAATCAGCTGTTAAAGATATAGTGAGATAAGTAGTTTTCAATCGGACGGACCAACAGTAAATCATTGATGAATATAAATGCCCATGAAAGAATCAACCATACCAGCACCTGCCAATCTCTTCAAACCATCAGAGATTATCGGCATCCTCAGAAATCACTTGGCCACTGGCCAGGTGAACCAAAAGGTCGTGTGCCTACGCGGTATCTACTTCAAGGGCACATACATCAACCAGTATTACCATACTGCCAGTGACAGGCTCGTCGATGAGAGTACCAGCGATGAGCTCACTCTGAATATGCCGCTTAACCTGCGTGATGACCTTGAAAACGGCAATGTATTGACGGTTCATGGCATTCTTGACCGTAATATCACCAACAAAGGACTGATACAAGTTGTCTTGAAAGTCACCGATGTGGAGAAAATCAAGGAGCTTGCGGTGTCCGAGGATGAAGTCAAGCGTACCGAGCTCAGACGTATTAAGTCCGAGAAGGGCTACAAGAATGTTGACAGCATCCTTGAAACACTGCTATACCAGAACAAACGCCCTAATGTGGCATTGGTGTATGCGGAGACCAGCATAACCAATGAAGACTTTGAGAAGGGCGTACAGGCAGCCCGCACCCATATCGACTTCACAGAGTACAGGGAGTCTTTCGCCAAGACCAAGGCTTTCAGCCAAAGGCTGAAGCAACTCGATGCCATGGACTTCGATGTTATTGCCATTGTCCGAGGAGGCGGTGCCGGTCTCGAAGCATTGGACGAGATAGAATTGCTTGAAACCTTGGTGAATATGAACACCGCATGGATGTATGGTGCAGGTCATGAAGGCGAGAAGCTCTTCATACAGAATATCGCTGATAAAGCCATAGCCATCCCCCATGCGTTGGGTACCTATTTCCGAGACCTCACTGACGGGGTCATCCAAAAGCGCAACAACTCCCGTGCCGCCCTGGTAAAAGAAGTGGAAGGCCAGTTCAAGAAACAGATTGAGGACTCCAACAAGAAAAATCAGGAACTCACGAAACAGTTGGAAGCCTTGCAGAAACAGAACAAGGAGCAGACGGAAGCCTCTAACAAAAAGATCGAGGAGCTGACCAAGGCTCAAAAAGAGCATGAAAAGGTTGTCAAGGAGATGACCGAACAGCATAAGAAGGCCACAGAGGAAGCCAACAAGCTTCACAAGGCCCAGAACGAAACCCTGCAAAAGGCAAATGTCGCATTGCAGGAGCAGTTAAAGACCCAAGGCAAGACCCTGAATGACCTCCAAGAACAGCAAAAGAAGCAACAAGGTGAGTTCAACAAAAGTCTTGGCCAGATGCAGGAGACCAACAAAGGGCTCCAGGCATCAGTCTCCAAGATGACCAAAGAACTGATGGCCGCCAAGCAGCGGGTTACAGAACTTGAAGGCCAAAAGCCCAATAATACCGGCTACATTGTAGTCATTTTTGTACTTATAATCCTTGCCGCCCTTGGCTTTATCATGTAACCCTAACAATTACAGAAAGATGAACCCACAACCGATAGAATTACAAAACGGCGACCGCCTGTTGCTCGTCAGTCTGAACAAGACATACGACCAGAGCAAGGCAGAAGGTGTGTATAAACGTGAGGATCTTTATGAGGCCGTCAGGAAGTATTGGCGTGTCAGCAAGCAACGTGCAGACAAAGCCGATTATGTCCTTGGTATTTACAAAGGTATTGTAATGGTTGTACTAAAGCCTACCTGCGAATGGCAACCAGTGTATGAGTCATCTGACGGAACCATCTTCCCGAATGTACGATATATGGTGGAAGGTGAGATTATTGATGATTCCCCATATCTAGGCAAGTCTGTTGCAGATTACCCTTTTGGCTCAGGAGGTTCTATCGCTTACGTTCCAAAGGATAAAAACATCTGGAATAATAACAAGTACAAATAAAAGGATTACATTATGAGTGTTGACTTATCTCTGATTATCCCTAACAAATGCCGTTCCCTAAGAGATCGTGACGAGGCAAAACAGTGTTTCTACGACACGATAGATCATATTATAAAGTATTTTCATGGTCGTAAGCAATTCGTTACCAATATATATATAAAGGAAGAAGATGATGATGACGAATTTAATCTCATAGAATACAGCTTTGAGATACCATTGTTGAATATAACGGCTTATATGCATGCTGGCTTTTGGGACATTTGGCCGGTTGCAAGGTACAGCCAATACTTCTACACCTATGACAAGGACATGTATGGCAAGCCCAGAATATGGACGAGAGAGGTTTGTTTCAACACATTATTGGCTTTCGGTCATAAGGAAGGATGGATTTGCGATGAGTACCACAGTTGGAACAGTGAACTTGATGATGTGGATAGCACTTTTGAAGATTGGAAATCCTATGGAAGCAAATCTGAAGATGGCATTATCCATGAGTTCAATGTCATGGATTTTACAGATTTTTGCCCCGAAGAGCAGAAATGGCCCGAATACTTCTCTAAATACCATGATGATTATAAAGAATGTCATGCCGTTTGGGATGCCTTAGGTTTGAAGTTCCCTCAGTATGAGTTTCTTGCAAAAATAATTCCGCTTCCTAACCATTATTTAGTGGCGCAGGTCGATGACCTTTATATCCTCGACATAGAATCTGGCAAGCTACTCATCGATTTTCCCATTGACAATTGTCATGCTGACTTCAATGGCGCCGGTGTCCAGATATTCCGTGGTGAAAAAAGTGCCTTTTTCTCTATTGAGGGAAAACAGCTTACTGATTTCCGTGTCGGAAAATTCTCCTGGAAGTGGGCCACATGTCCCAAACATTTTCTTTGGCAAATCATAACTGACGAAGCCACAGGTAAAATGTTCCTGAATGATGGAACACCATATAACGAAACAAGTGATAACAAAGAATGAATATGACAGACTCAGAATTATCGGCCTACACCAAGAAAGTCCACGATGACATCTACGCCATGTCCACCCCTATGATTGATGGCATGGCCGTGAAGGTCTTGACCCGTCTCCGCAAGGAGCAGCGCAATCTGTTTCCTATAAATGAGGAGTGGAATGTTATTATGTCCATACAGGTTGACGTAATGGACATCCTGACAATTCTTGTCCATAAGAACATGTCTTTTACAGCAATGCACAAGGATCTAGAGTCTATCATTGACCAATATATCCTGGACAGATACAATGAACTGGACCCCAAGACCCATTTCTTTGTAACCTACCGTTATATTGGTGAGTCCTACATGATACCAGAGGTAAAAGAGCGTATCTACGCACGCCTTCAGGAACGATATGACACCCAGCGTTTCCAAAGTCTCTTAGAGCGTTATCCTAACCTGGCCGAGTATCAGGTGTAGCAGTGTTATCAACTACCATCTACATCTCCAACTCATATATAACCTACACGACATCAAATGATCAGACTCCGCTGCGTCATAGAGCACATCACATACCAGAATAGCGAGAACGGCTATTCCATCCTGAAGGCCAAGGTCAAAGACCATACAGACCTTGTCACCCTCGTCGGTACCATGCTCGAGGTGCCGGTAGGCAGTGTGCTGTTGTGTGAAGGCGACTGGAAAATAGACCGAAAGTACGGCCTGCAGTTCATGGTGCAGTCCTTTGAGGAGGTCATGCCAGCCACCGTCTATGGCATAGAGAAGTATCTCGGCAGCGGCTTGGTCAAGGGCATCGGTCCGAAGTTCGCCCAGCTCATCGTCCGTCAGTTCGGAACCGACACCATTGAAGTCATCGAGACTGACATTGAGCGTCTATATGAGGTGCCGGGCATCGGCAAGAAGAGAGTCGAGAAGATACGGGAAAGCTGGGAGAAGCAGAAAGACATCAAGAACGTCATGCTTTTCCTTCAAGGCTATGGTGTAAGCACCGCCTACGCTGCCAAAATATACCGTTGCTATGGCAAGGAGAGCATTGACAAAGTCAAAGAGAACCCCTACCGTCTTGCTGATGACATCTGGGGCATCGGCTTCAAGACCGCTGACGGCATCGCAAGCAAGATGGGTTATGAGAAGAATGACCTGAGACGCTGCAAGAGCGGCCTGTCCTATACGCTGAGCAGTCTTTCCGATGATGGCCATGTCTATGCTGAGCAGGAGCAACTGTTGAAATCCGCAGTAGAACTTCTGGAGGCCGACCAGGACTCTATTGTCCAGGCCATGAAGGAGATGGTTGAGTCTGAGCAGCTGATTATGGATGGTGATGTGATATATCTCCCTCCTTTTTACTATGCTGAGATAGGTACTGCCAACAAGTTGAAGAACCTGATGGGCAGTACATCCATGAAGGCAGTTCCTGTACAGCCCAATATCCAGGCCATATCCTTGCAGACAGGCATAGAGTATGATGATGTGCAGGTAGATGCCATCCGTCAGGCCGTCAATTCCAAGGTTATGGTTCTCACTGGTGGCCCAGGTACCGGCAAGACCACCACGACCCAAGGCATCATTGCCGCCTTGAAGGATATGGGGCTGAAGATCCTTTTGGCAGCACCCACTGGCCGTGCCGCCAAGAGGATGAGTGAAGCCACTGGCATGGAGGCGAAGACCATTCACCGTCTGTTGGAGTATAACCCAGCTGACGGCTACAAGCGCAATGACGAGAATCCCATCGAGGGGGATGTGCTTATCGTGGACGAATGTTCAATGATAGACATCCTCTTGATGAACAACCTAGTCAAGGCATTGTCAGAATCCATGCGCCTGATATTGGTCGGAGACATCGACCAGTTGCCCAGTGTAGGTGCCGGCAATGTCCTGCGCGACATCATAGAGTCTGGCCAAGTACCAGTAGTAAGGCTGACCCGTATATTCCGTCAGGCCCAGTCCAGCCGTATTGTTATGAGTGCCCATGCCATCAATGAAGGGCGGTTCCCTGACATCAGCAATGGCATGAATACAGATTTCTTCTTCATCAAGAATGATGATGCCGACAGTGTAGCTGCTGCCATCGTCAATCTTGTGAAGAACAGGCTGCCCAAGAGCTACCAGATGCCGTTGAGTAAAATCCAGGTGCTTACCCCGATGCAGCGAGGAGTTGTAGGCTCTGCCAATCTTAACCTCGTCCTTCAGGAGGCGTTGAACCCGTCGAAAGAAGGTCTGAGCCGTGGCGGCTACAACTACCGCAAAGGTGACAGAGTTATGCAAATCCGCAACAACTATGATAAGGAAGTCTTCAACGGCGACCTTGGTTATGTGGAAAGCGTCAATATGGAAGACCGCACGCTTACTGTCAATTTTGAAGACCGCCGAGTGGAATATGACATTTCGGAACTCGATGAGCTCTCACTTGCCTATGCTACCACCATCCATAAGGCCCAAGGTTCGGAATACCCGATTGTTGTCATGCCTGTACTGATGAAGCACTATGTCATGCTTCAGCGCAACCTTATATATACTGGCATCACAAGGGCCAAGAAAATCTGTGTATTGATTGGCTCCACCAAGGCTTTGGCATACGCCATCCATAACCTGACGGTCAGTGACCGTAACACCAAGTTAAAAGAACGAATGCAACAATAATATCCATTATGGTACTACCTATATTGAACAGCAACTATACAGAAGGCTCTGGCGTATTGGTCGGCAATCTGTTCATTACGGCAGGGCATGTCATATGTGATGCCCAAGATTCTCATGTGAAGATCAATGGTGTCATCTATAATCTGGACAGTTCAAGAGAAATCTTATTTCGCAACGATAAAGATGAAAACGGCTATGACCTTGCCGTCTATCGGATACCCGAGGTCTGCAGCGACCTGAAACTGATGCCCGAGTTTCCTCGTAGCGGAACCCGGATTGGCAGCATCTCCTACAGAATGAGCAGCCAAGGCTATGATAAGGTAGAATGCACTGCTACAGTCGGAGAAATTGTCTGCGGCAATTACTTCACTGCCAATACCAGTATCAAACTGAAAAAGGGAACTAGCGGCAGTCCCGTTTTTTTCAATGGAAAGGTTGTCGGCATTATGCATGGTGGAAACAATGATGGTTATGACCATCCTGTAAATCCAGACCTTCCATTGAATTTCTGCTTCTTTCTGTCATCCAAAGCTATATTGGAACTTATCAACAATATCATAAAATAGCGAATCCTGTGAAAGTAACGCCCATCAAGCCATCAGGCATCGTATTGCTTACCACAAACCGTTGTTCTGCAGCGTGTGACAACTGTTGTTTCGGATGCAATCCTAAGCAGGGGCGTTCTATGACCTATGAGGAAATGAAGCATTATGTCGATATAAGCATTGAAGCTTATCCCGACAGCATTTCTTCGTTAGACCTCACAGGAGGCGAGTGCATGCTCCTTGGGAAGGACGTTGACAGAATCTTTACCTATGCTCGCAGCAAGGGCTTGAAATGTACTATGGTCAGCAATGCCTTTTGGGCAACCGACTATGATAATGCTGCCAAGATCCTGACCCGTCTGAAACGCTGCGGGCTATCCGAAGCATCATTCAGTACAGGAAACGACCACGACAAATATGTCCCATGGACAAATGTCCGCAATGCAGCAGTCGCTGCTGCCAGTCTAGGCATCAAGACTGACCTGCGCATTGAAGGACACTATGGAAGTTGGGACATCCAACGTGAACTAGAACAGGATCCGACGGTCAGAACCCTTATCAACCAGGGAAACTTGAAGATTTCATCTTCCCCATGGATGCAGTACCACAACAAAGGCAAGAAGCCCAGAAACTACAAGTGGGATTTCTACGACTCTGGAAGGAAGGACAGTTGCAAGTCTCTGTTCCAGAACGTCGTCATCAACGCCTATGGTGAGGTCTATGCTTGTTGTGGCATAGGCGTATGCCATATTCCACAGATGCGTTTAGGTAATGTAAACCAGGAACCCATCAAGACCATCTATGAGAGAGCCTTTGATGATTTTCTGAAGGTGTGGCTGTTCTTGGATGGTCCTGAAGCCGTGCTGAGATTCGTGCATAAAAAGACCGGTCAGAAGTTCAACTGGCACACATCGCACATCTGCGACCTCTGCCGTGCCATCTTCACAGACAAGACCATTATCCCTTTTCTTAGAGAGAATTTCTTTGAATCGGCCTATATGCCGATGATTACCTATGAATGTATAGCGAAATCCAATAATGAATCAAGAACCAGACGATAAGAAGCACCTCTCTCCAAGGCAGATAATCAATAGATACCGCAAGGGTGAGTATGTTGACGAAAGCATTGAAGCCATTTCGTCAGCCATCTCATTGTCTGGTCTGTCCTTTGATAGCGTCGCCGTACCGTTTCTGACAACCATCATTGAGCAGGTCTATGAGCATATTGACATTGCCCATGCAATGTATCAGCGAAGAAAGGAGGGGAATGAAATAGATGACATTGAAGTTCCCGACTATCCTCAGTTGAAGGAGCTACTGCAGGACTTATCCTATCCAACCTTGTGGGAGAGTATGCAGGAAGGCCAGATTGATGTAGGTTATTATGGCATCATCAGGGAGCGTAAACTGCGCGGTAAATACCACCTGGATGCAGGATTGAAAAGCTGCACCCAGGCAGTGTCTGTATTACCGTCTGTTTACAAAGAACGTGTTCGCCGTACAGGGCTGTCAGATCTGAGTCTAGAGATAGCACTTGGTATGATTATGCGTTATGATATTTCCCGTATGCTCACATGATACCCTTTTCGTCCTTTAGAGCTAGCAGGTTCATTTGGATGAAGTTTGGATTGAGATATGTGCCATTCTTTTGGAGCATGGCATCATAGATGTACCCTTGAAATCTGATGATGTTGTAATCGAACATGGCTTCAAATAGACAGACGATATTCAGGTACCTCTTAGCCTTTTCATGCAATTTATCCCGTGTCCATCCTAACTTCAACATCAAAGGGATTGCAATTTCATTCGGAATATCCAGGTAAAATTCCGAGCCGTCAGGCAGTCTCTCTGCTGTGAATGTAAGGAATGGTGTTTCTACTGCCTCCTTGCTCTTGCCGTTCATAAAAGAGACAACGACATCCACGCCGTCCACATCTTCATTATAATGGTAGGCGGCTGTTATATATGAAGTCCCTTTCTTGTTCCTTGGAATTGCCGGCATACATACAATGCCTTTTGCCTCCATGTTCTGCATATGCTCCAACAAGACCGTTGTAAGATCCTTGTGCATATTGTGGGCACATTCCATTAGCTCCTGTGCCAGTTTTTCCGTCAGCACCTGGGGAATGTCGTCATGATGAATCTTATGGAGCCCTACAAAATACTCCAGGTTGAATATGGCATCATTGTCAGATGTCAGTCCAGCATGGTGTTCGCCAGCGGCAATGCTGCTTGCAAATGGTAGAGATGGCAGTCTAATCATTTTTGTCACCGAGTTTGTAGTTGTTGTACTTTGTCTTTTCGAGGATGCCCTCTTTTATCATGAAATAGATGTATTTCTTTGCCGTACCCTCTTCGCAGTTCACCTCCTTGGCTATAAGGCTTGCCAGCACCCCGAAGGTATAGGCATCTTTGTTCTTGAAGATCATAGAGGCCGCCTTGCGCAGCTTGTCGATCTTTTCGTTCCTGACGTACTCCGAACTCTTATGCCCGGCACTGACGAACATTTTCAGTTCCTTGTTCCATGTTATCAGTGTCATAGGCATGTCCAGCGCACTGCCGTCACGCACCTTTACCGCCTTTATGACGGAAAAAGTCGGGTTTTCGTCCTTCTCCACGGAGAGGATGCCTGCAGCCTTTCTTAGCGTCTCGCTGCCGATATGCCCTCGTATCTTCAATCCGTTAGGGATATGGTGCAGGGCGAATACGATGCAGGTATGGTACATTCCTGCCAAGCGGTACAGTTCCTCAATGAGAGCCGTACATTCAGCCTCATTGTTCGCCGAGGAAACGAGGTCTGCCGCACCGTCTATGATGACGAGGTGGATGCCGCCATGCTTATGGTGGAACAAATCCATGGTGTCACGGATGGTCTTGAGTCGCTGCTGCCGTGTTTGTGCCAGCATATTCAAGGCATAGTAGAATGGAGGGTATTTCTCCAATTTTGCCCGACGCTTCGCCGTTTCTGTATTCTTGTACAGATGTGGCCCTGACTGTTCCGTATCAAAGTGCAGTACGGACTTCTCTTCGATGTTCGGTGCTATTGTGAAGCCCAACATGTCCAGTTCTTCGTGCTCCAGGGTTGTCAGCATGGCTCCGGCTATGAAGGTACTCAACAAGTTGCTCTTTCCAGTTCCCTCACCTCCGGTCACGCACATGAGGTTGTCACTGATACCTATAGGTACTTCCCCACATCGGATGATTACTGGTGATGGTTTTGGCGGATGCTCGAAATCCATAAGACATGTGTTTATCATCATTATTGATTGGGCGTACATACATTCGAGCTGCTTGCAGACTATTTCGTGCAGCTGCTTTGCCGTATGTCCTTCTGCAAAGAAGTCCGACACATCCTTGCTCTGCTTGGTACCCTCCAGAGGGAGGAAGATTGGCTTCACGTCATATTTCGACAGGTCCTGTTCAGCCTTGGCCATGGCCTTTTTCCCTGTTTCATCCATATCATAGAGAACATAGATATGCTTGAAGCGCATTGCCAACATGTCGAGGATGTCCGTATTGATTTCCGCTGTCTCGCTGTTGAAGCACACCGCATTGAACCCGTGTGAGGCAAGGGAAAGTACATCCTTTTCCCCTCCTGTTATGAAAACCATATCGCCACGGAAAGGAAGCTGGTGCAGCCCGAAACAGTATGGGCGCGGTTTCTTCCCTCCGAACTGGAACCGAAGTTTCTCCTTCGGGCGGTAAATCTTGATGAACTTGTCGCCTTTATAGCCAAAGATGGGGGACTCTTGGGTGGAGGTGTAGCTGTAAGGGCCTTTCTCACCGACACTCTCATAAGAGTCCAATGATACCACATCATATCTTATCAAGGTCTCCGGCATGATGCCGTACCGCTTCCAGTAGGCCAATTCCGTAAGTGAGAAATGCTTCTCTACGAACTTGTACCTCTTGGGGGCTTCTTCTTTTTGCGCAGGGCTTGAGGTAATGGTCGGCTGTGCTGTAGGCAGCTTCTTTGGAATGAATGGTGAATCCCTGCCCCCGAAGTCAATGTTCAAGACAAGATCCCTATTGATGCACTCCAATATCATACGGAACTGCGTTTTGCAGTCCATGTTGAGACAGCCAGCGACAAAACGGAAGCAGTCACCGGAGATGTCACCGCCATGGTCTTTGTACAGATAGGTCTGCTTCTCGTGGGAGAAAAAGAAGTTGCAGGAAGGCTTGGTATCATGATACTCGGGATTCAGGAAGTTCTTGTGAGCCCTATCACACCCTGAGTAATGTTCAAATACCAAACGGCCATTGTCTGTACGTCTGAGGATTTCCTCCTTGATGTCCTTTGTCTTCATAATGCAGCTATGGGTTATTCCTTATCGGAGCTTTCAATATTGTTTCTGTACCAGCCCAACATTCTTTTGTATGCTGTGAAGCTGTTGAATCCACGTGCAGTAAGTCTGTCTTCAGCAAGTGCGTCCATCAGACTGACGTAGCTGTACACCACTTGCCTTGACCCTCGGAACATATATTCAAACAGTTGCTTGTATCGCCATTTGGCAAGAGTCGATTCGCATACTTTCAACTGCCCCAGCACCACTTCCTTGCTAAGGTAAACGTCCTTCTGCTTATGGTGTACATACATTATGTTCTTTGGGATTTCTCCCTCTTGATTTACAGTCGCCTGATTCTTGCTTAATATATCATGGATGCCCACTACTGCATCTCTGATTTCCCGTAGGTAAGAACCGTTGTCAGGCGGTGAACTGTTGTTTCTGTTTTCTGCCATATAATCATTATCAAATTAAACCATAGGGTCATAAAAATGCCCCACAACCATTTTGATTGTGAGGCAAAATTATAGGATTGGCTTCAAATATCAGTTTGGCACTTTTGGCACTGCCAAAGATGCCAAAGTATTTTTCGACCAAAAACGGTAGATTTTATTCTTCAGAGTCACTTTCTGAGATTATTTATGGCACTTGGAACTTCTGATAAGACTCGTAGTACATCCGTCTCAATCTCTTTCTGCTTCTCACTAAGTTGAAACCTTTTGTAGCCATCATGTGTGTGTACAATGGCGCTGAGGTTTTTGCGCATCATCTTCGTCCCATTTCTGGTAATAAGCATTCCTGGCTTGCAGATTACCGAACACCAGTTGCTTGCCAATGCTCCTGCCGTTAAAAGCATATAGAGCACAAGTCCGAAATCGACGTTGTAGGTGTAGGGAGGAATCATGTACTTGCAAGTAGGTCTCCCTGTAGTCAGAAGAAGCACAAAGTCCTCTGCTGTAATGGCAGGAGTGAGCAGCTTATGCTTGTGGATTATCTCAACGAGTCCGTTGACCACCTCCTGCGGATAGTTAGTGATTGGTAGGATCCCGTCTGATAAGTTCTCCTTGTCTTTCGTGCCGATGCAGTTGTATGCAACGATCATCTTGATAGCATCAGCCTCTTCAAAGACAGGGCTCCTGAAGTATTCCTCTGTGAACTTGCGAACCTCCAGAATGTGTTTTACCTTGTCTCTGTCAGTTGCCTCCTGCAGCAAGTCGCTATAGGTGGCATCTTCGTCAAGGGAGATTGGCATTCTAAGCCGTACATGGAATTCTTCCTTGAAGGCTTTGTAACCAATGCGGTTGTTAGCAACTCGGTTGCGGTAGTCTTCATAGGCTTTCAGAAGCCACTGAACCGCACCATGAACCTCACTAGCCTCTTCTTTGGAGGCCAAGAGAGAGAGTAGGTAGGAAACATGTTCCCGCATACATCCAGCAAATCTTGTTCATAATGTAAAAAAATAAATTGTATGTGTTGAGTGTCTTATTATTCATCGTCTTTAGCATCTGATATGTGGAAATCAAACATATTTTGACCTATTATTATAGGTTTTTGGGGCATACGAAATGACGCGGAAGTGCGTTTTTCTTTTGCAAAGTTATCCATATGCTGCACCAAAATATGGTGCAAGCCAACAAATAATTTGTAAGGAGCCGTTTTTTGGATAAGTTTTATTAATTTTGCTTCACATGAAATCACATTTTCTCTTTAAAGAGTTCATCTGGCTGGTAAATCTCCTTCATTGCAGAAAGCGTATGAGGCTCTGCGACATCAATAGAGAATGGCTAAGCACAGATATGAGCGAGGGCATTGACCTTGCTCGGAATACCTTTTTGCGTCATAAGAATGCAATTCAAGATATTTTTGGGCTAATTATCGAATGTGACCCTCATGATGAATACAGATATTACCTCCGTAATGCCCATGTCCTCTCAGAGGATTCCATCCAAAGGTGGATGCTATCGACAATCACGGTAAGCACCATGCTGACGGAGAATATGAGCCTTTCAGATCGTATTCTTTTGGAGTCTGTACCAAGCGAGGGGAATTTCCTGCATACCATCATTGGTGCCATGAAGCGCAAGGTGAGGATAAGTGTGAAATACCAAAAGTATGGGCATGATGACTATAGCAACGTGACTTTTGCACCATATTGTCTGAGGCTATTCCAATGCCGGTGGTATGTCCTGGGTCAGTTTCAGCGTCCCGCCAGAGAAGGAGAAACTATCAAAAGAAGGAAGGGACTGCCCAAAGGCTACATCGAATACTTTGCGACCTTCTCGCTGGACAGAGTGAAGGAAATCAAGGTGACAGATGAGAAGTTTGAGATGGACAAGGATTTTTGTGCTATCGATTTCTTCAATGATAGTTTTGGCGTTTATCGGGAAGAGAAAACACCTGTACAGAATATTGTTATACGGGCTTATGGTCTCCAACGTTACTATATGCGGGACCTTCCTTGGCACCATTCACAGAAGTTAAAATCCTGGTGCAAGGAATATGCTGATTACGAATACACCCTTAGACCAACTGACGATTTCATACGTTATATCATGAGGTATGGAAAGTTGGTCAAGGTGATTTCTCCATTGGATGTGGCAAGAAAGGTTCGGAAACAACTATTGGAAGCAGCCGATGTGTATGCCGACATTGATGACTCGGAGAACTCAAATGTAAAAGAATGAACTTTTGATAGGCAGGAGACAGCAAGCCAAATACAAAAGCAATGGGAGAAATGATGGTCTATATTCTAATTACCATCGTGGTTATGGCAGCAATAGTCGGCATTGGCTATTGGCGCATGAGTACTTTTTCACGTGAGTTGCTAAATCAAGGGATGAATGCAGAAGATGCAGAAGAACGCAGAAAGTACTTTCGGAAAGCCGCATTGCTGGGTAATAAAGAGGCAATACTTGCATATGCCTGCACGAATCCAGATATGTTTGCCAAACCTAAGATGTTACCTTTCGACTATTATATAGGCTTGCACCATTTTCCATGTGTCTTTGCAGATCACTACTTTGCAAAGGGATTAACCAGATACATCGTCAACGAACAAAAGGCATTCATGAAACGAGTCTATAACTTTGAAGGATTGGATGAAGACTGTAGTGACCTAATTGAAGCCGCTATTAGGGCACTTGGAATAACGATGGATGGTGTTGTCATAGTATTCATGCCCTGTAGTAACCCATTCCGATTCACCGACAAGTTCCAGCATTTATGTTGGAAATTACAGAGGAAAGGCTACGAGGCAAATCATTTGACCTATCCCTATCTTTCAGTAAGAGACCAAAAGTCTGAAGAAATGGCTTCTGATAGCCTGATGTCCCATGTTAAAAGGATAGTGGGTGTCGAAAACCGTAAGGTCTTAGTGGTGGACGATGTCATCAACACAGGTGAAACTCTCAATGCATTTGCTAAAGAGTTGAAGAAGTACAAAACAAAAATAGTTGGCGCTGTCTTTGTCTCAAAGGTATTCAATCCACCACATAATCCACTACTTGCATGGTTGAGAATCGTGTTTAGCCACAAATAAAGTCTAAAGCATTTACTTTTCGCGTCCAAACTCCGAAAAATATATACGCTAATGATGATAATTAAACAAAAAGTGTTATCTTTGCATCATGAACATAAACAATGGCCATTCACCTATGTCCTTGATAAATCATCGTAGGCGTAGTTCTAGATGGCATGGAGCGAGCCAAAAAGTGGGACAATTAGCGGACCCTCTTTTCTTAGACCGAATAGACATTCAGATAGAGATTGTACCTGTACCCTTTGATAAGATTTCCGATCAAAGACAGGGAGAATCGAGCAATCTCATCAGGCAACGAGTGATAAAAGCCCGTCAAATGCAGGAAAAACGATACACTGAATATACCGGAATTTATTGCAATGCACAAATGAACAGCAAACTGCTTGCAATGTATGCTCAACCGGATGCCAAAGGACTCGCATTACTGAAAAATGCTATGGAACGGCTCAATCTGTCTGCCCGAGCCTATGACCGGATTTTAAAAGTTGCCCGTACAATCGCCGATTTGGAAGGAGCAGAACAAATACTCCCCAATCATTTGGCAGAGGCTATCAGTTATCGGAATCTCGACAGAGAGAACTGGGCTGGATAATAACAATGAATATAAACAGAAGAGAATTATTTCATCATCAGCACTATCTTTTTTCATATATTTGTTTTACATTTGTAACAAATAAATAAATTCTAATATGAGAAAATCGATAATAGCTATTTTAATGACATTTTGTTTGAGTATAATGACTTATGCTCAAACTCCCCGAGACAGAGCCACAGAATTAAAAGAACAAGCACAAAGTAGCCTCAACCAAAAAGATTACATCAAAGCACGTTACTTATTCAAAAAGGCATACGAAGCATTTGCAACCCGCGAAAACTATCCACAGGCAATAGAATGTGGTGTTCAGGCCAACGCTTTATACGTCAGAGAGAACTTTTACAAAGAAGGATTCGAACTTTGTCGTGACATGGACCAACTTATATGGGCCGGAGAGCAAAATCAGAAGAAAGTCTTTTATGACCTCCGCTTCCTCGTGAACAAGGAGCGGTTGCAGATGTACACGGCACTTAAAAATCCAGCTCAGGCAAAAACACAGCTGAATAAACTGGAAGAAACTGCTAACCTTGCCAAGAATGACTCACTGACAGAGGTTTTACTGTATACAAAAGCCAACTATTACTATACATTTAACCAAAACACACAAGGTGATGCCTGTTTCCGCAAACTAATTAATCAATACAAGGAAAAGAAAGACTACGCCAAAGTGAGTGATTGCTACAAAAACCTTATCGGAATTGCCCGTAAAGCCAATAACGCCCCTTTAATGGAACGCACCTATGAAAGTTACATCGTTTGGACAGACTCCGTGAAAGCACTGACAGCTCAAGACGAACTGAACGTACTGAAAAGGAAATATGACGAAAGCCAACTGACTATACAAGAAAAAGACGACACGCTATCAGCCAAACAATACATCATTATAGGTCTGTGTGTTCTTGTAGTCATCCTCGTTGCCGGACTGGCAATACTGGCCGCCATATTACTGAAATTTATCGCCGGCAACCGCAAATTAAAGAAAAGTGTGAAGATTGCCAATGAACATAATGAATTAAAAACCAAATTCATACAGAACATATCTTCACAGATGGAGCCGACTTTGAATACGTTAGCTACTTCTGCGAATGAACTTTTACAGAAAGCCCCTCAAGAAGCGAGCCAAATGCAGAGCCAGGTCGCTGCTCTAAAGAAATTCAGCGATGATATCCAGGAGCTGTCTTCATTAGAGAATTCATTAACCGAACTCTATGAATTGGGTGAAATCAACGTAGGTACTTTCTGCGAAAATGTAATGGACAAGGTTAAGGAGCATATAAAAATAGATGTTACTCCTTCAGTTAATGCTCCCAAACTTCAGGTAAAGACAAACAAGGAACAACTGGAACGTATCCTTCTCTATTTATTGAGAAATGCAGCCTTCTACACCGAACAAGGACGTATCAGCCTTGAGTTCAAGAAACGTGGTGCGCACACTCATCAGTTTATCGTGACGGATACGGGAATCGGTATTCCGGCAGAGCAACAGGAAAATATCTTCAAACCTTTCACGGAAGTGAAAGACCTCACTACAGGAGATGGGCTAGGATTACCAATCTGCTCACTTATCGCCGCAAAAATGAATGGTAGCCTAACGCTAGATATCGGCTATACCAAAGGAACCCGTTTCATACTGGAACTTCACGTCTAAATTTTGCATAAAACGAATAACTTGTATCATTAGATTACTTCCTAATTTGTTTATTATAGTTACCTCCGACAGGCACTATTCCAAGCTTTTGTTTTGAAGTATACAAAAATATGGACAGGTTCATACATAAACGCATCTCATATTTATAATAAACTTTGGAGTAGTTTATTATAAACGGTATCCATGTTTATTAGAAACTCCAAAAGCTGATTTCCGGTTTTTTATTTCTATTTTTTACAACAAGAAGGCTGCAAATTTTGTAAAATTTGCAGCCTTCTTGCTTATATCCAGCCCACCATTCTTAGTGTATGCTAGAAATATTCTCTATATTTGTTGTAATATTATATCATTTAAGTCACTAGTTTCATACTCTTTTATCTGCTATTTACAAGGTTTAGATTCTTTTTTCGACTATAAAGATACAACATTTAAAAGCATTTGTCAAGAGATACATCTTATAAAATACCTCCTCCAAGCATTTATAAAAAGTATTGTCCTTCTTCTTTTAACCTTTTACGCAACAAAACAGTATCAATTTTATGAACGTCATTCCTTGTCTGTTTGATGGCATGCACAGCAGCCATTCCAGCGGCTTCCCCCGTCACCAGACAAGGAGGCATTACCCGCAAACTTCCAAAAGCCTCTTCATCAGTAGAGATACAACGACCAGCCACCAATAGATTCTTTAATCCTTTGGGTGTCAGACAACGATAAGGGATTCCATGCGACTCTCCTTTTTTGTAACGTGTCTCTTTATGGCCTGGCTTATGAACATCAATATAGTAACAGTTACGTCCGATCTCATCTTCAAACGTTTTGCGTTCCAGCCAGTCCTGAAAAGTAAACGTATAATCCCCTTCAATCCGACGGCTATCTCTGACTCCCAGCAAGGAGGCAGTCTTCACTACAAAAGCACTACCAAAAGCCTTGGGCCGCACTTCTTTCAGTGCTTCCAAATATTGCTCTGCTATCTGCCTACCGATAGCCATTGCCCGCGTAGTATCCCATGGATCGGTCGAATCAACATTATCAATATGCCCTGCATTGAACTGAACCACATCCGGACCAATCAGATTACTATTGAAATGTTTGCCTATCAATGGATATTTTCCGGACTTAATCACATCATAAATAGGACTATTCTTGTTACTCGTATGTAATGAAGGGCCTATGAGATTATAGTGATAGCTATCGACATTGGCAAACGAGAAACATAAAGTAGAACTTTGCACTACTCCATCCTCTCCTCCTTTTTTAAAGGAAGCACCTGCCCATGCAGCCACATCACCATCTCCTGTTGCATCAATAAAGACTTTCGCCTTGAATGCGACAAGTCCGGATTTATTTGCCACAATGATAGCGTCTATTGTATCATTTGCTGACATCTCAACGGCTGCAACCCTCGAAAAGAAAAGAACCTGAGCTCCCGAATCAGCGACCATTTGATCATAAACCTGCATCAGATATTCGGGATTTATGTTCACCCAGTTCAACTTCTGTTTTCTCTCATGAGGCACTCCTTTTTTTGATGCCTCGAATATCTTTTCCGCCAATCCCCTATAAATGATTTTCTCACCATCCGAAAACGGACACCATGCCGGAACCATCCCTGCAGTTCCCATACCACCAAGTTGCCCCATTGCCTCAATCAATAAAGTCTTAGCACCTTCCCTAGCTGCAGAAATTGCAGCGGTACATCCACCAGGTCCACCACCGATTACAATAACATCCCATCGATCGTCCACCGCAATCTTAGTATTCTTCAGACGTATTTTAGACTGTGGGGTATCGCCATTCACATTAAGGGCAGGAACTGCAAAAGCAGCACTAAGCAGCCCGGCTTTTTTAAGAAAATCTCTTCTAGACGTCATTACAAATTAATTTATTATAATTACTTTTTCATAAAAGTCTCTGCACGCCCTGGTGTAAACAGCTCCCACAAAGAAGCAACAGTCCATCCGGGCGCAAAAATATCATTATAGTATCCTTTACCATTCTTTCCATAATCCCAACTTGTATGTTGGACAACCTCCGGATAATAACCTACCTTTGCAATACCGCACATATGCCCTTCATAAGGTAATAATTGGCGCATAGAAGTTGAAATTACTTCTGCAAAATCTGAAAAGCGAGACTCGTTATACTCGTTCGACAGCCAACGAAGCACATCGGCAAATTCAAACACAAAGACATCGATATGATTATTTTCTACTGATACATTTCCCCAGCCACGTGTTTTCAAACCAATATCACCCAGCATCTGACCGGGAGCAAAAGGAACATCCCACAAATAATACCATGATAAGGCAAAATAAGCGGCTTGCTTTGTCAGGTCAGCATAATGTTTATGTTCCTCTCCCTTAGTAACCAATGAAAGATAATAAGTAGCAGTTGCAGCATAAAGTGATGCTTCTTTATCTTCACAATTCGCATCAAGGGTAGATGAGAAATAATCTGCTTTAGAAATCAATTCTTTCTCCAGATAACCTGCAGTCCGCTTAGCACTATCCAAATAACGTTTATCCTTGAAATACTTATATCCCATCACCAAAGGCAATGTAGCAGAAGGAGTGCTTCCCCCACTTTTATCTACAATAGTGAAATCGTCACGAAACTTACGTGGAAAACTGCCGTCAGCATTTTGCAATTGCAGAAACATATCCAGCATTTTCTTCAATCGTTGTTCCCATTCCGGATGTTTACGTCCTTTTTCTTTTTCATAAGCCAGGAAATGGAAGATTGCATAAAGCCCTTCTGACTGACGACGGATGCTATGAACAGGATCTTCAGAATTCTTATCAAAATTAACCGATTCCTTGAAAAAGCCTGCCTCTGTGAAACCATTCTTCAGGTAACTATCAAAGATTTTAGTACTATTAGCCTTCAAATCCTCCCGGTTACATTCCCAGCCATATTCCCAAGCATTGAATGCATTCAGAAGAACACGACCGATAAAACCGACCTCTGCCTGCCCATTACTTGTACATGCGTCTGTCCTAAGATGTATGCCCGAATTATACACCAACGGATATTTATCGACAAAACTACTTACAAAGAATTGGCTAAGAGTCTGCTTCATATACTCAATTGAGTAGGGAGTATCAACAGGCTTGGGAGAATATGTATCATAACAATATTCCCAGGTATGGCGCACAAAATCAGAATAGTCTTTGACTTCACCTTCAACAATTTGCCAGGTCAACAAAATAGTTTCTCCTTTTTTCAGAAGCTGATAAGCAGTCACAGCCGGAGCTAATGTCAATTTACGAATATAACTTTTGGGAGCTTCCCGATAAGGAAAACCGAAAGAAAGAGTAGCAACACCACCTTTATTTTCAAATCCGGTATACCCCAAAGATGTCTTATCCGAAAGAATAATCTCACCTTCCCGATGCGTGGCCAAAGTGCTGTTTACAAACTTATCCAGTCTGTTGACAGTCATAAAACGTTGTGTCTTCTCACAGAAAATTCCCGTAAGAGGTGCACTTAACCTGTCTTCGCTTACAATCCAACTATCTGATGTATGGAATGAAGGAGCCTCTTTGGGTGAACGTAGATTACGTCGATACCAGAACCCCGGCATATAGAACAGGCAGTCATCATGACGGAAGCCGGTTGCCATCTGTTGATTGTAATTAAAATAGACATCTTCCAATGCAGTGATAGATACACTAATACGTAGCCCATCATTACCAGTAACTATATTTTGAGACACAGTCAACGGCATCTTTTCCGAATTCTCCAAATAATAAGTGCCATTATTATTCTGCGATTTCTGAAAAGTCAATGGATAGTGTTTCGCCCCATTTCCAGGTACTTTCAAAGAAATAGATGCAGAAATCGATTCCGGCACATTATTAAAAGCCTCAGCAATAGTGGCACATGCCACAAAAGCCATCCCACAAAGTAAATATTTCAAACTCATATAAAACATGATTGCGAATCAGCCTGTCTGATTCCGTTTGTACTAAATTGTTAAACCAAAGTTAAGGAACATCCTTCACATTGAATAAAAGAAATTGAGCTATAAATAAAAAAATTATCCAAATCAAAAGAAATATCTCCCAAAAGCCTCAATTACTACTCAATACCGGAACAATTACTTTTCCATTAGAGCGGCAGCACACCACAGATAAGGTCCTTGCCCATGATAATCACCCGTGCGGCGTGGACGGTCATAATAATACTGTTTACTGTTCTTCTTATTCGTGCCCACGCAAATTTCTCTCACTTGATTTTTATCATTAAGATATGAGACTAAAGCTATCCACGCCTTACGAGCAGCAGGAGCATATTCTTCAGCATTCAACCATCCATTCTTAACTCCCTTGATAAAAGCAAAAGTGAACATAGCCGATCCGGATGTTTCAGTCCAACAGTCAGACTGGTCAATCAACTGATTCCACAAGCCCTCCGGATTCTGATATTTCTTCAGACTTTCCATCATTGTCCGATAGCCCTCCAAAATACGAGGACGGTCTTTGTGATTTTTAGGCAGACACTGAAGTAATTCCGTCATTCCGGCAGCCATCCAGCCATTTCCGCGCCCCCAATAATAAGGTACATCCGGTGCATGATAGAAAAGACCGTTCGGACGTTGCAACTCATCCAGATACATCACCATCTCTTTAGCTGCACGATCAATATATTTTTTATCCTTCGTCACTTTATAAGCACGAGTCTGCACGATTGTAATCATATACATATCATCAATCCACAAACGTGTTTGCCAGGAATATCCTTTTTCAGCCCATTCCTTTTCCTCCGGTTTCGCATTTGCAGGCACTTTCCATTGAGAATCGGCATAAGGCAATCCTAAATACCAATATTTCTTATCCTTCGTCACAAGATATAACTCAAGTGGCAAACTCCCAAACATATTCACATCAACATGATTCATAATAGGTTGCAACGCTTTCTCCTCGGTAAACAGAGGTTCAAACTTATCTTGCAAACGATTGAGAAGTTCTTTATCTTTTGCAAGATAAGCATACCGTAAAGCCCCGTTCCAATAGAAAGTCTCCGGATAACCAATCCATTTTCCGACATGAAGCGCATGTTTCTCTGTCAGAAAACGATAGGCCAATCGCTTACCTATTTCCTCCGGAGTAGAGCCCTCCGGGAAATCTTTCAACATACTCGTTTGAGCAAACAACAACTGAAAAGGAATAAAAAATAATAATATTAATACCTTCTTATACATAAATACCTAATCTTTATTTATTCAACAATATATCTTTCGATTCAACATTATATCCATCTACCCGCAAAAGCATCTTATCAACACCTTCTTTACAATCTACCTGAAAACGGATTTCTTTAGATTCACCGGGCATCAAATAAAAATATCCGTCATCAAAATAAGCTGGACGAATGGGCGCATCTGTTTTTGCATTCCTCAAAGTCAATGCTATTGCGGCTGCCAGATATTGTCCTGGATTTTTCACAATAAGTTTACCCTCATAATGATTTGCTTTTTTCGCAAAATTCTTCACAGATACATTCACCAAAGCAATCGGTAAATCAGTCAAAACCTTTCCATCCCATTCCTTTTGATTGAGCCAATAGACATTATCATCCAACAACTTTCCATTATTTGTTGTCAATACCAGCTTTACCCAACTGAAATCAGGAAGACCTTTTATATCCTCTAATTGTGCTACAGGAGTCAGTGCATTAGCTGTCACATGACTTACCTTCTGTTGTGAGGAACGTATCTTTTTTCCTACTTTATCGTAAACCACGACTTCCACTTTCAAATTCCGATATTCTTTCAGCGTAGTATTAATAACATCAACTTTATGTTGACTATTAAGACTCATCTGAATATGAAGAGGACGGCACGCCTTTTGAGTGCCATAATAGGCACCGGCAGTTTCGCCATTTGAACTGTAATTCTGCCAAACCATACTGGGCCATGCAGGATGGCTCATCCACAATAGCACCCCGGAAGCATCATTCCACATCTTACTATTCCATGCTTCAAAAATAGCCCGATGGCTTTCGTAATTAATCAATTGTGCTTTCCGACAAAAATCATCCAAGTTATCAGAAGGTCCCAGTTTACGATCCATCCCTTCCTTATAAAGCTCACTAAAAGTCTTACTACCATATCTATGATTATGCCAGTCGTGATAATACCAAACATCACTAATGGGCCATGTATCCTCTTCCGCCATAAACTCACGAACTGTTTCAGCCGTAGGTAGCGAAGGAGTACCCACTTCGGATCGGAATCCTCCTGCTAAAGAACGGTAGTACCAGCCTGCATCAAACTGATAACGCCAAGGCCCGCTTCCTGAACTATTCAATGAACGGGAATTTCCTGTATAATGCCTGCTGCCGTCCTCTTTAGCTAAAGTGGCGGCCAACATGTACTCAAGTTCATTGGTTGCAAATCCTTCATTACGTGCACACCATAAAGCGATAGAGGGATGATTGCGGAAACGACGTACTGTTTCGGTCACATTTCTAACGAACAGGCAGTTATCCAGCGGATTGAGGTTAAACCCATCTGTCGAAAGCCAAAAATCATTCATAACCAACATTCCGTACTCATCACAAAGCTCATAAAATACTTCTTCCGTACTCTCACCCGTCCAGTTACGAATCATATTATAATTCATATTCTTATGCAACTTCAAGGCAGGTTCCAGTCGTTCCCGGGAAACTCGCTTCATACCATCATCCATTCCCCAGTTACCTCCTTTACAAAAAATCCGTTGTCCGTTCACCTTTATAACCATATATTCTTTCATCAGTGAATCTTTTATCAACTCTATTCCTTGTGAAGATACTGGTTTTAATAAATAGGGGACAAACTCTCCATCGTAATTCGTATAGCGAACTTTATTATCTGTTTTCTTACGTTTCACAGTATCAAAAGCGGGTTTTCCATCCTGCAAAGCAGCAGTCGGATTATAGTTCAAACGCACTATAGGAGAGTTATCCTCGTATGCAGACAATTCATACTCCAACTCACGGATACCGATACGCATCTTCTTTACGTCAAGTGTGTCCTTACCTGATGAAATCAGACTTAAAGATGCATCATATAAATACTGTTCTCCATACCCATTCGGCCACCAGAGACGTGGATTCTTCATTTGCAGTTCTTTGCACTCATTAGAAGTCAGCTTAATCATCCTCTTTTCATTTGCATTCAAAGAAACCGGATAAACAGCTGACACTCCGCCAATATTAAAATGCAAATTAGCAGTACGAGTCGTTTTAGAAGAATTATAAATCTCCGTCTGAACGATAAAATTGACAGAAGTAGTGTCAGGCAAAGGCAAATCCGTAATAACATGTGTATCAACGATTTCCAATTCATTTCCAAATTTGATTCTGACATCCTGCCAAATACCCATGTTTCGGTCGCGTATGCCGGGAATCCAATCCCAGCCTTCTGAAGAAATAAAAGTAGGACCATCCAGGCACAATGCTCCACCATTGGGACCAATTCCTTCTTTCCTATTTGCCTCGTGAGGAATACCGGGATTATTAGGCGGAAGAATACGAATGGCCAACAGATTCTTTTTATCATAATCCACCCAAGGAGTTATATCAAAAATACCTCTTTCAAAAGCACCGGTCATCGTTCCTAATAATTGCCTATTGAACCAGATCTCCGCTTTATAATTGATTCCATTCAGAATCAACTTCACTTTCTCTCCCTTTTTATTACGAGGAATATTAAAAGAATTGCGATACCACCAGTCCATCCGGCAAAGCGTATCGGGAATCAATAAATTATTAAGTCCCCAATAAGGATCAGGGTATACACCCTGATCCACCAATGTAGTTAATACTGTACCTGGGACTGTTGCCGAATACCATTCGCTTGTATCTAAATCTTGCGCAACTACAGATTTTTCAGCTGCTCTGGCTTTATACCCTTCTATCATTTCCCATCCTTTGGATAGTTGATACTCCCAATCGGAAAGCGGACTCAATTCTCCGGGTTCTATCACCTTCTTTTTAGGATTAGCTGTTTGAAACGAATGTTTTGAATGAGGTATTACCTCGGAACTCTGCTTGCGGGGCAGACCAAAATTCCATTTCAGTTTTTGCGAATAAATAAATACATTCTGTAGAAGAACACAGAAAAATAGCAATACAAGCAATATATATATTCAGCTTTATTCTCATTGTTTTATAATCTACTATTTAATCTTCAACTTCTTTACATCATCACATACGGCGACTGCTACCCGAGAATCCGCACAACCGTAATAGAGGTATAATTTCCTTTTGTGATATGCAAGCCCCTCAATAAATACTGTTCCATCTTTGTACTGTCCGCTCTTCTCAAAAGGAGCCTCGGGAGCAAAGAAAGGCTTATCCAAACGATCCAATACTTTATAAGGATCGTCACCATCCAATAACAGCTGTCCGGCACAATAAGCATTGGCTGGATAGTCAGCATCTCCAGTTTTACCACTATTCTTACCATTATACATAAGAACAATACCATGTTTGGTACGAACAGCCGGAGGACCACATTCTGTCAGCAAACTGTCAAAATGCCCTTTACGAGGTTGTATAATTTTCATTAGCTCATTCTTCTCATCCAAAACCGGATACCAGTCAATCAGGTTATCAGAAGTAGCAGCATATACCGCATACTCTCCCCAATACATCAAATACTTACCGTCAACTTTATCAATGACCAATTGATTTCCTTTCAATTTTGTTAGAATAGAACCTGACTTGCAGAAAAGATTATTAAATCGACCGTTATATGCCTTATCAAAGGCAAGTCCATGCTTTGTCCAATTCTTCAAATCTCGGGAAGTAGCTACAGCAAGACGCGCTTTTTTTCGATTCCATGCCGTATAAAGCATCACATACAATCCGTCTTCGGTCATAGCCACACGGGGATCTTCGCAGCCCCCCGGCCAATCTTGATCTTTAAAATTATCTTCGGCAGGAAAAAGAACAGGGCTAGCCATCCTCTTCATCTCAATCCCATCCTTACTTTCAGCATAACCAACACGTGAAGTTCTTTTACCTATGCCTTGAGCCGAATTATCTTCTGCGCGGTAAAGTACAATAATTTTTCCGTCTTTTGTAGTAGCAGCCGGATTAAATGTATCACTTTCTTCCCACTTCACTTGCTGTTTCCGCATCGGACAATAAAATTCTGTCGGTTGCGGTGATATGACAGGATTAACTCCTTCCGGACGATGGAACGGACCAATCACCCAATTATTATCCTGTTCTTCCTGAGTAGTATCTAAAGAAGGTGCATTAGTAAATCCACATGCTGATAATATACCGACTACACCTATGATAAACTTAAGTTTCATCTCACTTCTTTTTAATGATTAAAATGATTTCTCTACAATATCAATGATTGATTCTACAATCTACCGAAACAAAGAAAGCAGAATCAATTCATATTCTTACTTTTCTACTTCAATTTATATTCCTGCTTATTTATATTCCAGCCTTTCAGTGCCAACACAGCTCCATCTTTCAACTTTCCTTTTGCGGTTTCAATGGTTACCGTTTTCTTTTCACCCGGCATCAGGGAGAAGAAATTATCTGTATAGAACGACGGACGTATCGGACTCATCTTTGAATTCAGGAATTGCAACTGATTAAAGAAAGCAATCTGCCCGGAGGTATTTCTCAAAGTAATATCTACAAAGTAATTGTTATCATCTTCTCTTACTTTATAGGTAAGTTTCACTTTTGCCTGCTTCAGTTTACTCAAATCTTCAAAACCTGAAGCAGCCGGACCGGTCAAAGTCTTGCTTCCTTCATATTTGTCATTGGAGCGCCAATAGAAATTGGAAGAAACATCTTTTCCATTTTCATCTTTCAGAATCAGTTTAATAAAGTGAACTTGAGATATGTTTTCCGGGAAACGAATAGTCAGCGCATCATTCACCACTCCATCCGAAGGCAGATTAACCACTGCTGATTCTTCAAATACTTTCTTGCTGTTAATATCGTAAACCTGTGCTATCACTTTATAATTCTTAAATTCACGATAATAATCATTCACTACAGACACTGTATTTTTCAAATAGTCAAACTGTGCATGTAATGGCTCTAAAGAGTTGGCAGTATGATAAAGGGATGCTGTCGGTTCCAGAGACCAGTCCCACATACGGGAAGCCACTTGAGGCATAGAGCAGTTATGATACCAAAACAAAAGTCCGGAACAGAAACGATCACCATAATCCAGCTTATTGTAGTTCCATACTTCCCAGATACTCTTCGAATTAATAGCTCCCAACAGTTGTCCTTTCTGTGCAAACTCATCAATGGATGATGATTTTCCGTAGTTATTCACCAAGTCTGTATACATAGTACTCATCAGATGGAAACCATTTCCATCCAGATAATCCCATACTTCCTTATTAATAGGCCAAAGGTCTTTTTCATCCATCATTTCCCGGAGGATTTCCACAGTCGGAAGAGTAGGTGCACCGTATTCCGGATTAAATCCGTCTACACGGCTTCCTCTGGGAGAGGCCGTATTTTCATAATGCTGCATCGGATTTACCTGTTTGTAAGGACTGCCATCATGCACTCCTTCACATTCGGACTGCATCTGGAAGCCACGTGTACCATCCAGTTTATTCAGTAATTCAGGAGTACCGGTAACTTCTGTACTCTCATTAGAAGCAACATAATAAGCCAAAGAAGGATGATTACGAATACGTTTTACGGTAGATTCCACATTACTCATATAAAGGCCCTTGTCATGCGGATGACGAGTGTCACCGGTCATCCAAAATTCTTGCCATACCAACAGTCCCAATTCATCACACAATTGGAAGAAATAATCAGACTCGGCAATTCCGCCTCCCCACATTCTTAAAAGGTTGACACCGGACTGACGGGAGTAGCGCAATTCAGCATAAGTACGTTCATCTGAAGTTCTCAACATGGCTTCCGGTATCCAGTTGGTACCACGAATAAATAATCGTTTGCCGTTCACATAAAAGACACGTGATTTATCGGGAGTCTTTCTATCCGAGACAATTTCACGAATACCGAATCTTGTCTTTACAGAATCACAATCTTTACCGTCAACTGATACTGTCAGTTTCAGATCATATAAGTTTTGTGGTCCTTTATTGACAGGCCACCACAATTTTGGAGAGTTAATAATCAGTTGCGGGAATTCTTCGGGGGAGAAGGTTGCTGTTTTTTCTTCTCCACGCATCAGTCGGAAGGTCTTTTCGAAAGTGATATTTTCACCCACAATTTCACCCTTCACCTTGCAACTGATTACCCGGTTACTGGTCGATGGATTGATAATTTCAACCGATACAGTCTCACGAGCCTGGTCATAATCAGGTTTTCGCAATTCAGATTTAACGAAAGGATGGCGTAATGCTACTCTGCCTGTAGCATAGAGGGAAATATTTTTCCATATACCTGTATTACGGTCACGGATACCGTCCATAAAGGTAAAGTCCCAACCTACCGTCATCAACATGGTAGTATTCAAACCAATGTTACCGTTTCCACCGTTATGGAATTCGCCGGCTGCTCCCCAGGATTTCGGCTTCGCACTTCCGGGAACATCTACCGGATAGACCTTTATAGCCAGTCCGTTTTTTCCTCCGATTTTCACAAAATCCGTAACATCAATATAGTCCTGAATAAACATACCGTTCATTGTGCTCAATAAGTTACCATTCACCCATACTTCTGCCCGGTAGTTGATACCATCCAACTGTAACCAGACAGTCTTTCCCTTGAATGACTGCGGTACTGTAAAATCTGTCCGAAACCAATAGGTGTAAAAGTCACGTCCGGTTTCAGAAATATCCGGTATCAATTTAGATTCAATCTTATTATTGATTCCATAATAAGGCTCCGGGTATTTTTGGTTATACACCAAAGAATTCAAAACTGTTCCGGGAACGATGGCCGGCATCCAATTTGTAGTTGCATAATTGGATAACGAAATCTTTTCTCCGGGATCTGTTGCATCTCCAGCTTTTATCATTTTCCACTGGTAGTCGCCCTGATGACCAATTTCAGAATCAAGCCAGATGCGTTGCGCATTTCCGACATTGTTCTTCCCATTCTGTGCTGTCACTACTGCAGCAAAAAGTAATAATAAAATCGGGAAAAAGGTTTTAGCAATGTTGTGCATATTCGTACGTTACAATTTATTTGTTTATATAATCTTAAAAGTCTAAAAACGGATGAGGACAAAAATAGTGTTTTCTAGCTGTCCGGTATGCCAAAAACAAGTCAATAAATGAAATTTGAGTCCCAAAATCTTCGAAGATTCTGTAATCCCGATTCTGATTGGCAGATGCAAGCGTAGTTTTGGCAATGGGCTCACGACCCAATCCCAAATGATAACGCTTTCCTTGATGTGCTTCCAAAGCTACAATCAAGTCACGAAGACTTTCACGATTACTGAGTTGACCGAACATCATTGCAAGTAACTGACTCCAGCAAGTGAAATGTTTCACATAACGATTGCCATCATACTTGTCTACAAGTCTTCTGAACTTATCATTGTTCAAGAATTCTACTAACTGAGCGAAAACATATTTATCTTGGTTCATTTGAGGTCACCTTAATTGACCTCAAAGGTATGATTTCAAATCGTCGCGACTAAAAAGTAGTATCTAATAGACTATATTTCAATTATTTCAAAGAACTATTTATCCACTTTTACGGGACAGTAATGACATTAATTATTAAAATTGATTATTAAAATTGATTATTCTTCCAATAAAGCAACAGTACACCAAAGATATGGAGCTTGGCCATGATAATCACCTGTATTACGTGCTCGGTCATAATAATATTGCATATCATTTTTTTTATTGGTACCCACACAAACCTCTCTGACTTTACCATCTGAATTAATATAAGTAATCATTGCCAACCAAGCTCTGCGAGCAGCCTCTCCATATTCTTTTACAGACAACCAACCATATTTCACTCCCATAATAAATGCGTATGCAAACATTGCCGAACCTGACGTTTCTATCCAACAATCTGGTTTATCAATCAATTGCCGCCACATCCCCTCTTCTGTCTGATAATTCTTCAAACTTGCCATCATACTCTGAAAACCTTGTATGATACGTGAATAATATGGACTAGATTCCGGCAAAAAACGAAGCACCTCCGCCATACCAGCTGCCATCCATCCGTTTCCACGTCCCCAAAAATATGGGACATCCGGTGCATGATAGAAAAGTCCGTTCGAGCGTTGTAATTCATCCAAATACATTGCCATTTCTTTAGCGGCACGTTCGACATACTTCATATCACCTGTCGCTCTGTAAGCATGCATCTGTATAATGGTAATCATATACATATCATCAATCCATAAACGAGTCTGCCAACTATATCCTTTCGCATCCCATTCCTTTTCTTGAGTTTTCGCATTTTCAGGAATTTCCCATTGTGTGTCAGCATAAGGCATTCCCATCTCCCGATAACGTTCATCCTTGGTTATCAAATACAGTGTCAACGGAAGACTGCCAAACATATTCCGATCAACATGATTCATAACAGGCAGAAAATTCTTATCAATAGAAAAGAATGATTCAAATCCAGCTTTCAAAGGTGACATCAACTCATTATCTTTAGTCACTTCTGCATACTTCAATGCACCATTCCAAGTAAAAGTCTCAGCATAACCTAGCGTTTTTCCATTATGTTTACCTTTTGCAAAAAGATGCCCTAACCGCTTACCTATCTCCTTAGGAGTACTTCCGACTGGAAAGTTTATTAATGACGGAATATCAATAGTACGCTTAGCTTGCAACACCCATTCCAAGATCTCCAATCCCTTCCCCCCTTGATTATAATGAATAGTCAACTTATAATACTGATATGCTTCATTATTACTCAATGCCAGTAATTTCTTTTCCGCTTTTCCAAATGTTTGACGAACTCTATTGTCTAATTCTGTCCATTCTACATTGTCGTTCGACCCATAAAGAGACCATGCACCAGGTGCGTTTCCTTCTTTATTTCCAGTTGCCATTATCGAATAATAGCGTACCGTAACCGGCTCTTTTCCTTTCCAAATTATAGAGACAGATTTATTAGGAGTATAGAAAGAACTTGTCCAATCCCCATCAACCAAATTACCAATATTTTTGCCTTCAGGAGAGTCATCATATTCAGGAGAAATACTACCTTCTATCGGCATATTATAATTATCCGTATTCAACTGATACACATAAGTATATTTTTCTTTTCCTCCATTTCCTAAACTCTCCTGAATAGTCGGTACAGATTCTCCATCCTCATTGGAACAGTTATAAAAAAGATTGCCTAATATTAAGACTAAGAACAAATAAAATAATATTTTCCCTGTATAATATACTCGACTATTATTTTTCATCACATATACTATTTTTATTATTTACCTTCAAGTTCCAACATAGCCAAACGAGCTAATATTTCTACAAAAGCTCCCTCGTGAAGGATCTCCCATGAAGTATTTGTTTTTCCAACAAAATACTTATTACTCAACAGATTAGTATTCTGATTACGGCATTCAGATTTCCAAGCTTGCAACATACTCTTTTCAAATGCGGTTACATACTCTCTCCTCCCATCAATCTTATACAACTCTAGGAATCCACGAAACAATACAGAATAGAACCATATATGATCTCCATTGATACAATAAATCTTTTCTCTCAATTCTTTTGAATCATATAAAGTAAACCACTTTTTATGAGCTGAGCGGGCAATCTGCTGCGCATCAGTCAAATATTGTTGTTCTCCTGTTATATTGTACAACAAACACGCAGCTTGCATCGGCTGACCGGAATTATAGCTATATTTACTCTTGCCAATAGTCAATGAAGGAGTAATATTATCATAGAAAAGATAATCGCCCGGATCTTGCATATACTGTATTAACCATACATATAGTTCTTTAGCCTTATCCAAATATTTTTGTTCTTTTGTTATCTGATATAATTTACATCCCAACACCGCTGCCGGTGCAGTAGAACAAGTATGTTTATTACTGTAAACAGGTTTCTCTCTCCACAAAATACCTCCACCACACGAATTAGTATTTCCGACCATCAAATAATCCCAAACCATTTCTGCCTTCTCAAGAAAACGTTTCTCTTTAGTTTGTTCATACAGTTCCGCCATATCCAGTCCAATCCAGACATTATCATCATAATATCTCTCATTTCCATTTTGCGGATAAACTGCATAAGCCTTAAGATTATTGTCAGTTGTAATGAAACGGTTGATACTGTTGTACATACGGTCAGTCATATCTGCATACTTTTTTTGGTAAACAGGCACTCTAGAAGAAACCTCGCGCAAAGCAACAAAACCTGAAAAACCCGCTCCCTGCCCCCAAACAACAGCATCTCCATCCCAATACGGTCCGGTAGCAAGCGGATATTTTGTATTCCAACAGTCACGCGCTGATTTGCCAAAATAAAGATTCATCAATGAGGTCATCAGAATATCTGCTCTTTCCAGAAAATGTGTTCTCACCACCTCCTCTTCACGAAGCGGGGTAGCAATGACCGTCAACTCATCAGAACGTCTCCCATAATTATCGACTGCGACAGCAGTTATAATATAACTCCCCGGTTCAGAAACAACAATTAATAGTGTACTAACTTTTTCTGTAGCAATACGTATATTTTTCTTCGTGACGTTCTCAAATTTATCTCCCTCCAGTAAATAAGTGATTTCCACAGAAATAGCTCCGACTGGATTAGTCCAGCTTACTTGCAATTCATTCGCTCTCTCCGTTTTCTCCGCCATAAGATCGGCAACCGGAGGTACTATTTTTTGCCCCTGTCCGTCTTGCTTTCCATCATCTATTTCATCCATGACAGGCGAGCCGCCTCCACCACATGCACCTAATAATACAGATAAGAAAAAGATGCAGATACCTAACAGCATATTAAATCGGATATTTTTCATGACATTTCTGGCTTATATGGTTACTTTATTCTCACCGGTTCAATCGTTGCTCCTGTAATACTAATTACTCCTTTATCGGAGATATTGAAGTTACTGATATAAGAAGTACGGGGACCTACACTTGTCTCACTTGCATGAGCATGAAAGATATATTTGTAACTTCCATCGGCACAGACAAATGGCGCTCCATGTCCTGTACCGACCAAGCCTACAGACTTAGCAGCATCTTTGTCTCTCCGAAGAATCGGATTTCCACTATACTTGGTCCAAGGTCCTTTAGGAGAACTAGCAGTTGCATATCCTACAGCATAGTCTTTACTTTCATAATGGTTTGCCGAATATATCAGATAATAAGTATTCCCTTTTTTCAATAGCGAAGGACCTTCGGCAATCGTACCTTGTTTCTTCTCCCAAGGTTCAGTAGCACTTATACATTTAGTCAATGTTTCTTTTTTTATACTGGTCAAGTCGTCATTCATTTCCGCTACCCAAATCACGTTTCCCCCGGTAAATCGTACATAATAGAGATAAGGAGTACCATCATCATCTATAAAAAACGAAGTATCAATTCCTTTCTCATCTGCTACAATAGGCTGCCTTTCTCTCTGTATAAAAGGGCCTTCCGGGCTAGTAGAAGTAGCTACACAAATATGTTCCTCCACCGAATAGAACATATAAAACAAATTCTTTGATTTCACATAATACACTTCTGGAGCCCAATACCATTTAGTTCCCCAGGAATTTTCCGGTGACAAGGCCTTAATATTATTTCGCTTCCATTGCTTCAAATCTTCAGAGATATACACTTCGAAGCCGTTAACACGAGTACCATATGCATAGTATTTACCTTCATAGTATAACACAAAAGGATCAGCAATCGGCAATTTATACTCTGCTATTATATCCGGGTCAATCGCATCTTTTTCGGCTGGAGTACCTAAAATCATCACTTTCTCAGAACGCTTACCATAATTATCTACAGCTACAGCACCAATTTGATATATTCCAAATTCTGGTAATTGGAGTGTATATTTGCTATTTTCCTCACCATATACACGTACATTAGTAGTTAAGGAAGTATCCCCACCACCTACTACTAAAGCATAAGAAATCTCTACTAATACTGCATCTGAAGGATTTTTCCATTTCAGTTGCAATTCGTTAGCTTTTGATGTGGCAGCAGCAGTAAACTCAGTGATCGGATCCATGCTATCCTCCTGAACATCTCCGCTTTCCGTGTTTTTTCCTTCATCCAATGCTTTTTCATTATCATCATTACATGACACCAAGCATGTCATCCCTATAATAAACAAAATATTGAAGAGTATTCTTTTTCTCATACCTTTCCTTTTAAAAGAAGTAAATAATTAGGTTAAAAAAGGAGAAGACTTAAACAGATGTCAACCTTCTCCCTATAAGTTTTATTAGAATAGAAAAAGGGGGAGAACCTTCCTATCACATAGATAGAATCCCCCCCAATATTTATAAGAACTAAACAAACTTCAGTTTACCACTGAATCTGCTGATCTTCGTCAGGAATCAAAGTATTCAAATTACGCTGCATTGCCAAAGAACCTTCTACCACGTATTCAAGCTTTGTACCAGGGACAGTTGTATAATCCTTAAAAGAGTAATATAAATAAAGAGTAATATAAATCTTCTTCAGATAAGGCTTTAACTCATCCATCTCTTCATTCATTGTAAAGGTACACGCCTTTTTTTCATCAAGTTCTAATTCAATCTCTGGATTATCAGACCACACCTCTAACAATTTCGAATCCGTGCCTTTCTCCGGAAAACGAATAAACACTTTGTATTGTTTACGATCAAGATAATCTATATTTCTTGTACCCGCATAGATAAAAATTGTCCTATCATCTACCACAAACGCTCGTTGCGAAGATATAGTGAAAGGATTTTTCACATCAGGTTTAAGAAAAATTCGATATTGAGCCGCATCATACGTGCCTGAATAATCATTGAACGGAAGCAAACGCAACATAGCTCTGCGGTAGTATTTACGCGGATTTATCTGATAATCATAAGATTGGTCACCCAATATCTGTATGGGTAACACCCACTTATCTGCCTGATCAAGCGTCTCATCTAATTTAAATTCAATCGGCAATGTTGTCAAACATTCACCAGCCGGCATTTCTACAGACTCCGGCATACTATAGTACTTACTGGGCAGCTGTTGGAAATAAAGTTCTTTACGATGTCCATATTGTTCAATATTTAACCGTTCCAAAGTATCAGGATCCAAAGCAAAATGAATTGTATGAGATTGACTAGTCATAGTAGATCCACTCATAATAACCGGAAGATCATATTTTACCACTCCACCTGGCTTAAATCGAACATACGTCGTGGTCACTCCCTGATCATTAACACTCGCTTTGAAAGAAGCCATATGTAAATATTGTTCATCTTCCCACTCTTTATTACAGGATGTGCTACAAGCAATTAACACTATACCCCAAATTATATTATATATATTCCTCATTTTATTAATATCTAAAAAGTTATTCTGGATTTGTCCATCCAGGATTCTGAACCAGATTCACATTGTGTTTCAATTCAGTATGATCAATCGGACAAAGCCACATTTTTTCAGCAAAAATAGTCGGTAACGACGTACACATCACAGGCGTATGAAATTGATCAGCCATATCCTTTGATGCCAACATATTACAACCATATACAGGAGTAGTTTCTTCTAGAGGTGCATCTAACCAACGACGTAAATCCCAGTAGCGATGCCCCTCAGCAAAAAACTCAATCTGCCGCTCACGTTTTAACATCCTTCGGAATTCATTTGGATCATCATAAGCAGTTTCATGGCCTTTAACTTTATCATAATCAGGCAATCCTGCACGAATACGAATAGGCCGAATCCCCTTCTTCATTTCAGTTATGTCACGTTTAACAGAATGCATTTTACTACCATCCCAAGAAGGAACCTCATACGAACCCGTCAGTTCATTCAATGCTTCTGCATAAATTAACAATACCTCTGCATAACGAATGGCCGGGTCTGCTTTATGCTCAATACGATCAACATCATACGAATTTTTCTGCGTATAACTGATATCATTTGGATGTACATATTTTTTAATACCGATGCCTGTGCGAAGCCAATAAGAGGAGTTAGCATACCCATTACTTCCACCACGGTAGTAGAATACTTGTATATTTTTCTCCTCATCATGAGTGTTATCATTCAGTGCATTTAACAAATGCCATGTACTTCCATTATAGCCCACTGACGCATAAAAACGAGGCTCACGTTGCACATATTGTTTAGACACACCAACCCCCAACGGTCCCAGTTCAGGATAATCGGCTAATTCTTTCGTCTCTACATACCCCTCTGCTCTTGGACGGGAATCATAACGACCTTTATATCCATCAAACTCCTTATACACATCATTCATACCTGGACAATTCGTACCATCATTCATATAATAAGCATCACATTGCTTTTGGGTCATACCTTGCGAACCATATCCACCAGCACCATTACGTGGAAGTTGGTGAACAACCATAATATCTACACTTTCACGGCTTTGGTTCTTACCTCGAGTAAAAATTAGTTCTTCATTCTGACTTACTATAATACTTCCATCAAACATTTCACGATATGATTGAAAAGGATCAATATTTTTCCATCCATTTGGCCATGATTGATCGGAAAATTCATCATCATGTGGTGGAACAATTGTCGCTGGATATGCAATATCACCAGTATTACTATTGAAGTATGCCACATGTATGCCATAAATATTCAAATCCATCACATCTTTAGCTGCCGCCGCTGCCTTTGCCCATTTAGACTCATCATAAGTTTCGGGAAGCAAACGTTTCCCATCTTTATTCACCAAAGCTGAAGACACCACTTCTGGAGCTTTTCCATTAAATAGCGGACTAGCTGCATACAAAAGAATTTTGGCTCGTAAAGCTAAGGCAGCTCCTCTCGTCGGACGAAGCACCTCCTGTACTGAACGTTGTAATGGTAATCGTTCTGCAGCTTTCAAAAGTTCACCAGTAATGTAGTCCACACATTCATCATACGAATTTCTCGGGTAAGCTAATTCATCATATTCTTTTGTGTAATCGACCCCCTCATCCGGAATGATAGGCACTGGACCAAATGCACGAAGCATCAACCAATAATAGTATGCCTTCAAAAAATGCGCCTGCCCTTTAAAATCTGTGATTTCTTCTTCTGTAAATTCCTTATTTTTATCTATATTATTCAAGAATATAGCTACTTGACGAATACCCAAATAAGCATTCTTCCAAATACCACTACTGGAATTATTAACTCCACTTTCACTATATTGGCCACTCTTCCATTTCTCATAACCACCGTCTCCATAATACATGTCATCAGCAAAATTAAAAGGATAATCTCTCTTACTACAAACATCCTGTAAGTAACCATTACTTAAATAAGAATACCCTCTTGCTAACCACCTGTTTGTATAATCCCGATTGCTAAAGACATCTTCAATGCTCATTCTTTCATCAAATAGATAATCTGAATCTAAATAATCAGAGCATCCTACTAAAGAGGTCAATCCCACAGCGAAGGATAAAATTGTTATTATCTTTTTCATACATATTCTTTTTTTACAAATTAACAGATACACCTAAAGAAAGCGTCTTATTTAGCGGATACGACTTTCCTGTAGAACTTCCCATTTCCGGATCCCAAAGCTTAAACTTAGAGAAAGTGAGTAAATTAGTCCCAGTAAAGAAAATACGTACCGTATTCATATGAGCTTTACGAACTAGACTTGCAGGAAGTGTATAACCAATATCTAATGTCTTCAAACGAAGATAAGCTCCATTTCTAAGCCAATATGTAGAAGCACGATTATTATTATCATTCTTTCCATAAGTCAAACGAGGATATTCTGCATTCGGATCTTCATTGACACCTAAAATCCAACGATTGCCTTCAGCCATTTCTTTCATCACATTTCCCCAACCATCACCATCACTATTACCGCCGGAGAACATATAAACAGTAGAACCGTTTATAAAATAAGTGGATTTACCTACACCTTGGAAATGTACATTCACATCTAAACCTTTCCATTTTGCCGACACACCGAAACCATACGTAAAATTAGGTTTTTTTGTTGCACCAATTGCCACCTTATCATTATCATCAATTACTCCGTCTCCATTAATATCTTTGTACTTAATATCACCCGGCATAACATCACCAAATTGTTTTGGCCAATTACGAATTTCTTCATAATCCTTAAATAGGCCTAATGCAACCAGTCCCATAGCTTGATCAACCCGGTGCCCTTCCTGCATTTTATACCAGTAGACAGTATTTTCTTCATCACGCTCTAAAATCTCATTTTTACTATAAGTCATGTTTCCACGTATAGTCAAATCCACTTTGTCTATTTTATGGCGGAAAGACAAATTTCCATCAAATCCACGCGCTTCAACTATTCCGACATTGGCATAAGGGTGAATATCCTTTTCATTTGCTTTACCATCCTTATATTCCGTCCATGTACCCAATGAAGCGACCCAAGGTAGATAGTTACGTTCCATATAAATGCCTTCTCTTCGTTCATGAAAGTAATCTATAGAACCTGATAGTTTATCATCAAAAAATGAAAAATCTATACCTAAATCTTGTTTTGTGGATACTTCCCATGACACGTTCGTTGAAGCGACAGAAGTATAGCGCATACCACCATAATATCTGTTATAGCCAAAATCCGCAAATTGATATCCCCCAACAGGGTTATTTCCACTTACTACTTTTCCATCTTTGTCTCTCTCCAACATTGTTTCAAGATTATACAAATATGGGAAACGAGTATCTCCTAAATTATCATTACCTGTTTTACCATACGAATAACGTATTTTAAACATATTCACCCATTTTAAATTATCTTTAATAATAGATTCTTCCGCCATATTCCATGCACCAGAAATAGCAGGAAAGAAACCGAAACGATTATCTTTATGGAAATTCTCCGAGCCAGTATACCCAAAGTTAAAATCAATAAAGTAACGATATTTCCAGTTATAGTTAGCACGTCCAGCTAATCCTTGATTACGCCGAGAAATACCATTCTTAAGATCTGTACCGATACCTTGAGTTGCTGTTTTTGCAGATTGTGAATACTTTACAACCGCTCCCACATGGTGATCTTTAAATCCACGGTTATAATGCAATTCCCATTCTAAAAACTCATTTCTTTTTCCACTTGAACCGGAAGTTTGTGTCATCTTCTTCTCCTCCGAAACACGAGTAAAAATCAAATCCCCATTTACATCACGATAAGGTTCTGCTTTATATAGTTCTGGCCACTTCACTCGTTTTATCCAATTGGAGTTTTCCGTATCATACCCGAAGCGTCCAATAAATTTAAGTCCTTTCGTAATAAAATCCAGCTTCTGTTCCAACGTTACATTTGTTTGAATATTATTCTGCCAACTTTCATTGTATCCAGTCATAGTAGCTTGCACCCATGGATTGATATTACCTTCCTTTGCAGTCCAAGAGGATACTTTACCATCTGAATATGTTATCGGCATCATAATAGAGTTATATCCCATCAACGTTGTCCAAATAGCATCTGTTCCTACACCCGGATCGTTCTGTTTACGTAATGAACCAGAAACACCAACTTTCAACAAGGTTGTTTTAGTTATATCAATATCCACATTCATACGATATGTCCACTTTCGGAAATTAGCATTAGTATTATATTTCTTCAGCGACTTATCTGTTTTGTACATACCTTGTTGATCCTGATAGCTACCACCAACATAATAGCGGGCAGTCCTACCACCACCAGTCATATTTAATGAAGCACGAGTGCTCCATGCACCATCTCGCAATATCAAGTCCATCCAATCCACATTCGGATATAAATCCGGATCAAGACCAAGACGGAATAATTCCAATTCTTCAGGCTGATACAAAGGTTCTTGATTACGAGTCGTCTTCGCCTCGTTTGCCATCGAAGCATACGTGTACCCATCTACAAATTCAGGAAGCTGAGTAAACATACTATAAAAAGTTTCGACTTTAGCATTTATGTTAATTTTCCCCTCTTTACCACGACGAGTATTAACCAAAATAACACCATTAGCTCCCTTGCTACCATAAATTGCCGTAGCTGAAGCATCCTTCAATACCGTAAAAGATTCCACATCTTCGACATTAATCTCATTCAAGTCGCGTTCAAATCCATCAACTAAAACCAATGCAGCATTACTAGCACCAAAAGTAGAGATACTTCGTATCCAAAACTCAGAAACAGAACCAGGTCGACCATTGGATTGCATAGCCTGGATTCCAGGAACAACACCCGCTAATGCATCAGCCATAGAAGCACTTGGGCTTGTTTTCAATGCTGCAACATCTACATTGGTCACAGCACCAGTCACAGCAATTTTCTTTTGTGTACCAGTACCAGTAACTACTACTTCATCAATAAGGGTAGCTTTAGCTTCCTCCATAGCTATATTTACTGTTCGTTGCTCTTTTACCAATACTTCCACTGGTTCATATCCAATATAAGTAAAAACTAATTTGTTATAAGGAGGCATTTTGAGTAGAAACTTACCATTTATATCGGTTATCGCACCTAAACCGGGCATATTCGCAATAGATACATTGACACCTATTAACGGTTCTTTGTTTGTATCAGTTACGATACCTGTCACTACAATCTCTTTCTGCGCAAAAGCATGAACCGAGAATCCGAGTAACATCATACATATTAATAAAATATTTCTCATCATAAGTGTATTTATCATTATTAGTCTTCCATAGCAATTCTTCGGATACGATGATTATTTGAGTCTCCCACCAAGAGACATTCTCTCTTTTCATCCCACACTATACTTGCAGGAAAATTAAAGCGAGCCTCTTTACGTAAATCTCCATCGTTAAACCCTTTCGTACCATCACCATTTGGTCTTCCTGCATATATTTTTACACGCCCAGTAGGTGTCAGAGTACGGACACAATGATTTTGCTTATCTACGAAATAAAAATCATATTCATCCTTTTGCCCTGCATACTCATCGTTTTTCACAAAGCATCCTTGTTGCGGTTCGTTCATGCGAACATTACCTCCAACACCGTCCACGATTCCTGATGCTTCATATTTTCCACAAACCAAATAAGGGGTAGTAAATGTTTTCTCATCAAAGTCATAATCCGCACGATAAATCACATGCTTATTTCTCACCATAATATACATATAGTCACCTTTGGGATGAATAGCGATAAAACATTGTATAGAACCATAAGGCATTTGAATCTTATCCATCTTATAATCACCCGTAACAGGGTCATACCGTCCAATCCATCCTTTATCAAATCGAGAAGTATAAATTTCCCCATTAATAGGATGAGGAATCGCTGCTCTACAACCACGAGCATATATGGCCTTTACCTGTGTTTGAAAGTTTGACTCCGGCGAATAAAAAAATATTCCATTTTTATTGTCTTGAGCAATATCCCTGACAACCATCAGCTGACCGTCATTTGTAAAACTCAAAATATTAGCAGTACCAGCAGCTTCACCTGTAAATTTTATCGACTCCAACGTTTCTTCAGCGAAATCAACAATTCGATGTGTTTTTCCTCCTCCACACACATACAAACGATCTTTGTTATTAGGATCAAAAACCAACCACTCCATTTTTTCCAATCCTCCACAGTTTCCCCATGGACCATCTATGATATCAAAGTTTGTATTTTCGTCCAATATATCAGGCTTTGTCTCTCCGACCAAAGTAGATACCAGCATTTTCTTTTTATAGACAAATTTTTCATCTATCTCTCCATAAGCTAATTCTTCCCCACGTCCGTCAAGAACAGTGACTTCAATATTACCTGCATCGGCACCACGTGGCACAAAACAATACAAATTATCGTTCGTTACAGTAATTACCTTCGCTTCTTTCCCTCCGATAGTTACTTTCACTTTAGTCGGATCATCGCCAAAATTATTTCCATACAATAATAAACGAGATCCCCAACCTCCCTCCTTGGGAATAAAATCAGAAATTACCACTGGCTTACTTGGATCAAAAAGCGCCCCTTTCTCGCCTCCATCATCATCCTTACAGCCAATGAAGCAAAAACTAACCAATGTCAGTAATCCCCATAGGAAAAGCCAACCATGATTTTCTGTTTTCATTTTCATAATACATTGATTTTAAATGTTAATAAATATATTCTTAATATTAAAATTCAATAGCAAATCATTAAACTCAGATTATAAACTATTTAAAGACTGGTATCAGATCGGAATTAGAGGGTTCTAGCCCTTTAATATATGGCCATCCATTTTCATCCCACCGTAAACGATCAAGCAAAACAACTCGTCCGTCAGCTACAGCGTCAGCTTTGTAACTATGATAAATCATCCATTCAGTACCCTCATCGTCCTTTATTAAAATACTGTTGTGCCCTGGACCTACCCAAGTATTATTCTTATTAACCACTAGTTTAAAATTATTTTGAAGCATATCTCCTCCTTTGTCATCCACATAAGGTCCCAGCAGATTCTTGGAACGTCCAACAACCGCCCGATAGGTACTATTGAGACCATCGCAACAACTCCCAACAGAAGCAAAAAGATAAAAATAATCACCTCTTTTATAAATATTTGTTGCTTCAAACTTAGCCCCACAGACCTTCTTCAACAATACCGGCGTTCCATCCGTCTTCCTTTTTACTGCTAAACCATCATCCGTTAACTCTGTAGCATAAATGCCGTTAAAACTGCCCCAAAACATATACTTTTTACCATTCTCTTCAATATAGAACTGATCTATAGAATTGCGTACTCCGATTTCTTTCCCATTGATAAGGCACCCATGATCAATAAACGGTCCTTCTGGAGAGTCTGCTGTAGCCACACCAATATGACATTCATCTTGCTTTCCCCATATCGCCCAAGAATAGTATAATACATATTTATCTTTAATATAACGAATCTCAGGTGCCCATATGGCACGGCCCTTCATCGGCTCCCAATTGGGACGCGTTTGAGCAGTAAAAGCAGAACCTATATACTTCCACTCTACCAAATCTTTAGAACGATAAACCGGTACATTTCCACCAGTTGCATAAAGATAAAAATAACCATCATTGGCTAAAATTACAGTCGGGTCCGCTGCACTCTGATCAATAATTGGATTCTGATAACTCCGAGAAATAACCATATAGTGTACTGCATCATCATACATTACATTATTATTTCCTGTACCAATTAATTGCAATGGCAGTAGATAATATTTGACAGCCAGCTTCTCCCGACGAATAGAAATCATTCCTTCCATCTGAGAGTCTCCTACACGATAATGTATTTCATCGCCCAATTGATAGCTATTTTGTGGCAATAATTCATAATCAGTCTTATTCAACTGGTTATAAGCAGCGACCAATTCTTCTGCATTATTCGGAAGGCTGAGTTTACAATCAAAGTCACACCAACTACCAATACTTTCATCATTAAGTTGGCTGCTAAGACAAGTCATGATCTTTACATTTGTATCATCTTTATTTACACTCACCTGATATACATTAGAAGAGGCTAAACTCACCTTAGGATAATCAATAAAGAGACTTAGTAATATATCACTCTCACTTTCTTTCACCTTTAGTATATCACTCTTTAATTTTAAAGCAATGACATATTGAGCATTTGTTTTTTTCAACTCAGAAAAGACTTTAGACGGATCAAATTTTATTTCCACATCCACTTGATTAGTGCTTTGATCAAAAACTATATTCTCTGGAGTATAAGAATATAAAGATGCCGGTAAAAGCTTATATGAAGTCTTTTGTCTATCATTATATATAACCAGCTGTTCTTCATTCCATGCTTCTAACTTTGCACCAAGTTCAGAATCTATTTTACCCCCCCCCAGTTTTTTTACTGTGAGAATAAAACAATACTCTTTTTCATTACCGGTTACCGTGATTTTATTCAGACCACTCTGCTGCAATAACAAATATTGATTAGTAGTATTGCCCCCACTTCCAGTAAGTTCATTTTTACTGTTGTCCGAGCCACACGATTCAAATAAAATAATTCCTATTAATAGGTATATAAAACAGCGTATACCCAGAGCTAAACTTTCTTTTATCAATTTATTATTCATCATATATAGATTTAAGTTGAATTTTGTCATTTCTTACGTATGATAATATTTACAATAAACGTCATCCTTTAAACAATCCCTTCAACCAACTATACCTAAATCAAAATTCTTATTATTACAATCTTTATTTTTACCTTTCTTGTTCATGTCATGAAGATTATTATCTTCTGTTAATTGAGTTCTGTCCTGTTGAAAACCTTATATTTATCCTTTTGGATGAAACAAAAGTAGAAAATTCGGATAAATTATAATACTATAAATAGACCAATTAATGGAAAATTAGTCCCAAACTAATTTAAGAATTAAAAAGATCCTTTAGGATATGCTATAACGCCCATTTCAGCTATATAAACGAATCTACCACAGATATCCAACAAGTTAACTATTATGGATTATTCTTTCTTTTATTGAACAATTTGTTTCTCCTTTAATTCGTAACAACTCAACTTCTGATATTCTCATTCATTATTAATATAAGGTAAACTACCATTTATTGCAATATTATTGTAAACCAAGGTCAACATACTGACTAATTTTTCTCTTCCAAATACAAAGTCAAAAAAGCACCCCAATTAATGAAAGTTGTGGGTGCTTTTAGAATCTATTATTAAAATAATTATTATCAGAACAAAGGCTTCGGAAAAGAACGTATTACTCCGTTTAATCGTGGATAGGTTTCCCAAACATTTTGATCTTGATCAGAACTATTCAGATAGCGTGCATCTTCAGTCTTCTTGAGTGTATCATTCATCTTATTACGAAGATGCTCCAATTCTTTCATGTATTTACTATCTCCTACTAAATTATTAAGGCAACCAGGATCTGAACTAATATTATATAATTCTTCATATGAACGTTTTGCCACTGCTTTCAGAAAATAAGGATATATTTCGGGAGTATCTTTTTCATCAATAATAAACCTCCAGGCCGGGCCTTGGTCTATATCAAAATAAGCACTATACATCGGCGTCAAATTTCCCTCCTTATTTATATAGCAAGGATCACCGGCAGGATATCTTTCAGGACAAAAATTCCTTATGTAAAGGAACTCTTTGGTTCTCAATACACGCATAGGATATCCTAAATTATTATATCGCGCAGAACTATGACGTTCTCTTCCTGCAAAAATTGTATTTCGTCCAGTTGTTTTCTTTTGTTTTTTTAGATACGGGAGTATACTATTTCCTGCCTTTTCTTTATATCGAATACCGACAGCATCAAGTATGGTTGGGAATAAATCCACACTACTAACAAGCTCATCACTAACTCCTCCATCTTTAATTCCATCTGCCCAACATATCGCTAATGGAACATGGATACCATATTCGAAGCAGGTTGCTTTAGCCAAAGGGAAAGGCATACCATTGTCGGCCATGACTATAATTAAAGTATTATCAAATTCACCTTCTTCTTTCAATATATCGATAATTTGAGATAATTGACTATCATACCATTCTATTTCAGTACCATAATCCAATAAATCTTTTCTTATAGTAGGATTATCAGGCAGAAATGGAGGCACTTCTGCGTCAGTCAGCCTTTTATCAGCCTTTTCCCAACTATCTTTTTCATAAGGTCGATGTGGTTCATTTGTACCGACCCAAAAATAAAAAGGTTGTTTTCCTTCTCTTCCATGAAGAAATTCTTTGAAATTTTGAGAGTAATTAATGTTAGAGACCCCCTTATATGGAGGATGGATACGCATTTTATTATATTCGGGACCAGCCGGGTTACGCTTGCGCCCTGATATTTTCCAATTTCCAGGTCCCCAGCCTTTTCCGGTGTATCCAATATAATAACCTGCCTCTTCCAATAAATCTGGGAAGCACTTATAATCAACCGGGAAAGAAGAAGCATGCGTACCCGCTTCTTCTATCTGCCAAGGATAAAGTCCTGTAAGTATAGAAGCACGGGAAGGACTGCTCCCGGGAGAAGTCACAAAAGCGTTATTAAATAACCAGCCATTTTGAGCAACCAAATCAAATCCAGGCGTTTTTACTAAAGAAGATTCATATGCTGATGCATGTGGATAAGATTGATCATCAGAAATAACGAATAAAATGTTCGGTCTGTTAGTTACAGCAGCACTGACCTGTGGAATTAGCAAAGAACCAACTAGAGTAGATAAAATGTGTTTATTGCTCATACGTGTGAATATCGAGTTACAGATAGGCAATACACATAGTGTTTCTGGAGATTTTCGTTTCATGTTCTATAGTATTAATTAGCGAATATAAGCTCTGTAAAGCATTGCAAAGAAAGGGAAATTAGAAGAAAAAGAAGAAATTAATTGTTCAAAAAATGAAAGTATCTCTTCTTTTTCTAACTGAAGTTGCTATATTAACAATAGTCGCATTCAGCCAATTACCAAAATGAGCATATCTCGATGGACAATACATGTATATTAAACTATCAAAAATAGTATAATTCACCGCTACACCTTTTCAATAGAGACCAACAAGCGAAAAGGGTTCTATAAGATTATAGTAATCTACTATTTGTATTATGAATATTTTCTTTTCTTTATTGAACAGATTCTTTCTTCCATAACTTTCAAAAGTCATACCTTTGTTACATGAACTATTTTACATTCTAATATGAGAACTAAGCAATCATTATTGATGTTCCTGACAGTTGTTTGGACAGCAACATCTACATTGGGACAACAAACAATCCCTCCTTCATGTTTTACTGATAGTCACGACATCACCTCACTGAAAACTTGGGGGCCTTATTCTAAACGATACGCCGGAATCTCGCATATCCCCGATATGAAAGCCGGAATGCGTTTCGATTTCTCTGTAATGCCAGGCTATTACCGCAATCGTCAACTGATTCCTCATGTGCTTTTCGAATCATCTTATTACCCATGGGATATCAATTCATCCATGAGCCGCATCACATACCGCTATGAAATGGAGTGGAAAGACCGAGTATTTACCGATGTCACCTATTATATATTAGATGAACACCGAACACTGGTAGGTATGAATTGCGTCAATAATACTGCTGTCAATCAAAACTTAGTTCTCAATTTGATGGCATATATCGATTATGAAGGAGAACAACCTCAGTTCAAAATCCCTGAAGATTCAAATATACAGTGGTATAATGCAACCGATTATATATCAAATGAGCCTGTACGCAAATCTCCACAGTATAATTTAGTATACGACGGATGGAAAAGGAACGAAATGCGAACTTCTCAATCACTCAGTGGTTTTGTTCTAGGAAAAGGATTTGGGAGAGATAAGGGAGACAAAGTGAGCTATGAAATAAATATCCTACCTGGAAAAGAAAAAGGAATGATAGGATTCAGATACAATACTCCTAAAGGAAAAACAAGTACTTTTCAAGTAAAAGGAATAACTGAAAGCCGCCTGGAATTACAAGGCACCGGAGAATACAGCATAGTCTCAATCCCTTATTCCTGCAAAGAACCGGGTAAATATACACTAGAGTTAACTTCAGAGGGTACTTATAGTACTGATTTAGATGGTTTCTTTATCGGTAGCGAAGAAGATATAAAGCAAATCAAAATACTACCCAGGAAGCTTTCTTTTATTCCCGAAATTAAATCGGGAAAAACAAAACAAGATTTTATATTAAAATATTCGGAATGTGATAACTATTATGGAATAGCATGGAATTACCAAGAATCTCAGATTCGGGAAGTTCTGGATGACAATCTGGAATCTTTCTTCCGCAAAAAGACTCACGACCATGTATCATCTAGACTAATAGGAAACAGAGAATGGCATTATTCTAATGCTTTTCTACGTCCGATTGTCCTGGCACCTCACTCCGGACAAACCATATACGCCTTAGTCTGCACCGGAACGTCCCAACAAGTCAATGAGCAGATTCAAAAGTTTCATTCCACACCGGAAACTCTAACTTCATTAATACAAAAGGATTCGAATAACTCTGAAGACAGAATATTAGCAGATGGCAAAAAGTATGAATTCGGACGTCGCTTGCTGCAATCAGCATTATTATCCAACATTGTTTATCCCGTCCATACCCAAGGGCAATATATCCGGCATTTTACGCCCGGCAAAAATTGGAATAGCCTTTATACATGGGATTCCGGTTTCATAGCTCTGGGATTAATAGATGTGGATATTACTAAGGCTTTTGAGTGTATCAGAGCTTATACAACTCCTGTAGGCAGTGAATCCGCATTTATTCATCATGGCACTCCATTGCCCATACAGATGTATGCCTATTACGATTTATGGAATAATACACAGTCAAAAGAAGCATTGCAATTTCTATACCCACGACTGAAACAGTTCTTTGATTTTATGACAGGTAAGAATCCCTACTCCACAACCCGAATGAAAGGTTCTGGTCTGCTACGAACATGGGATTACTTCTATAATTCAGGAGGATGGGATGATTATCCGCCTCAACATGCTTTACGTGACAAGGCTTCTGTTACTCCAGTAGTATCTTCGGCTTATTATATCAGAGCTGCTAAAATTTTACGTTTAGCAGCAAAAGAACTAGGTCTTAAAAAAGATGTAAAAGAGTATGAGCAAACCATCAAACAACTGTCAAATGCATTACAGACCTATTCATGGGATGAGGAAACCGGTTATTTCGGATATGTAATGCACGATAACGATGGCAAACCTAAAGGCATCTATCGATATAAAGATGGTTCCAACTTTAATAAGGGACTGGACGGAGTAAGCCCACTTATTGCAAACATCTCTTCCAAAGAGCAAACACGCAGAATGATAAACCATGTGTTTTCTCCTGATGAAATGTGGACAGAAGTAGGAATTTCTACAGTAGACCAGTCTGCTCCTTATTATCGTACAGACGGTTATTGGAATGGAGCCGTTTGGTTTCCTCATCAATGGATGGTGTGGAAAGCCTTGCTGGACCTTGGAGAAGGAGAAAAAGCCCATCAAGTAGCAACTACCGCATTAAATACATGGGAAAAAGAATGTAAGGAGAGTTATTATACCTTCGAACACTTCATTATCTCCTCACAACGTGGAGCCGGATGGCATCAATTCTCCGGTTTATCATCTCCCATACTCAACTGGTTTGCTGCATACTACCGGATAGGGAAAGTTTCAACCGGCTTCGAGGTATGGATTTCTAACAGTCAGTTCAATGATGATTATACACAGTATCAGGCAGAAATAGCTTTTGATGATTCAACAGTCCCTCATCAACGAACAATTCTTGTTTGTATGAATCCGGAAAAAGATTACCAGGTAACTTTCAATGGGAAAGTGGTGGAAAGCAGAGTATACCATCAAGGATTATTAGAAATCACATTACCTAGTACAAACAAATCGGGAAAACTTACAGTTACATCAATCTAACAGCGCGTAACCACACCAGACTGTATGATAAGTATATTAGTAGGCCAAGTACCCAGCTCCTTGTCATATTTCTATGGTAGGTTTCCAAGTACTCGCCTCCGAACCGGACGTACACGTCTCCGTATATCCAGTTCTCCATTAAAGAGTCAGCCTATACTGCCCGAATGAACCTTGAAGTGGCAACTTCAACATAAGGCTATGGTTTTCCCGCGTCTTGCAATCATTAGCTTGTCGGCATATCCTTTACCGCCTAAAGCCTTTAATTTGCGAACGTGGTGCATATCCAATTTGCCTGTTACTCCGCATATCTCACACTTCAGATTTCAACCTATCAATAAGGCTTGTTCTGTTGGCATGATAAACTACGGTAGAATTATCAATATTTTCTCCTATCTCAGGTTTTTCTTCTTGAGAAACTTTCGTTGTAAAATGTCTGTTGCTTCTCTCCTCCCTTACTGCCCTGATATTGTACAGTGAATAAACCATCTTGTTTATATTTGCGGGCAATCTTGGATACTTTGCTCTTGTATTTGCCGGCAAACGTTTTATACATACTATACTCCATGATATACTTGTAAGAGTTGAGTAAAGAACTGTTGTTTGCAATCGCATAATAGTTGTGGAATCCTCTAATCGTGTAGTTATACTTTTGAAGGATTTCCAAGTTATCATTACAGATAATCTTTCTATGCTCCCTCGGCTTCCAGTGTTCTTTCCCGTTGTGAGTTTTTACCTCCAACACTCCGAAATCAAGTAATTTCTTCTTAATGGTTTCCATAGAAATTCTCAATAGAACTTTCTTGTTATATACCCTTGACAATCTACCCGTATTATCTCGTTTGGCAAGATTGGAACGGTTTGCCAAGACCGCATATCCAAGGAATTTCGCCGCTTTTTGACTGTGGGTAATCAGAGTTTTTTCGTCAGAAAATTCGAGTTTCAATTCGGATTCAAGGAAGTTCTTAATATCCTCTTTAATTCTTTAACAATCTTCCTTACTACCAATTACACCAATCAGAAAATCATCGGCATATCTCACATATTTAAGCCTTTTGTATCCATTGTCCATTTCATCAAAACTGGGTATCTGCAATCTTGTTCTGTCAATAACATTGAGCTGTTCTACAGCTTTTTTGCGTTCACTCTTAGCCGTTACCGTTTTAAGTTTTTGCATAGCCACTTTCTTCTGAAAATCAAGACTTCTGTGCCCCTCGAAAGGTTTGCGAGTCGCTGTGACTCCCACATCAAATCTCTGGATGTATTCCCATCATGAACTCCTCAAGTCGGTCTAAATAGATGTTAACCAAAATAGGGCTAACTATTCCTCCTTGCGGAGTGCCACTGAAAGTATTGTGAAATGTCCAATCTTCAAGATAACCCGCTTTCAAGAATTTCCTTATCAATCGTAGAAGGCATTGGATCTGAAACCATGTGAGCAGTCTTGAAACTGCCCTTCATAAATGGCTTCGAGAATCATCCGTGTTACTTTCTGTACCAATTTGTCGTCAAAAGATGGCCCCCTAACAGTCGCATTTTCGCGTTTTTCTTTGAAATATACACCCGTCTTGCAGGTTTTGGCTGATATGTCTCCTTTCGGAGTAAGTCAATCAAATCAGCAATCCGAGTTAAACTCATACCGTCTATTGTTTTCCCATCAGAGCCTTCAGTCATATTACTTCCTTTGCATTAATGCGTTGGTAGGCAACATAATACATCTCCTCGTTAAACAAGATTCGATACAGTCGATTGAACTTGTAATTTACTTGCGGACTAGGCTTTGATAGACCGTTTAATACTTTCTCTGAATTTCTCATAATGTCTCGCACATTTTTTCTAAAATTGTATTAAACCTTTAACTGCTCCCTTTTGCCATTTACAAGACTTTCCCTTACTCAAATTACTACAGAAACTCCGTTGTGTCGGATATTCAGAGGCTAAACCTCATAGCCTTGCAGCATTCCGAGTCAGGTAATCCCCGTTTAGCTGTGTACTAACAACAGCATGATAGATTGTCGGATATGGTTTCCACCCTTTACCATTGCCAATGGTTGCGTTACGATAATTTCCAGCTTTTGCTACTGATCTTCTGTATCAGAAGTATCTTAATATGACGAGTTTAGCTATTCTCATGTCAAAGTCTTTGCAACGACCACTTAGGTTGCCATTCAATCAATCAGGATTTTATCCTCGTATCTATATCTTTCATCTCATCATTCGGTCACAAATTTAAGAACTATCTGACTTATGACTTCCCCAACATGCTACACTCCCTGCCGTCTTTCGTTGAACAGATAAGTCGGGTGATGATAGGTTTTGGGAAAGTTACCTAATGCCTTGCTATCGACATATTTACTACACATCCACTACGGGCGCACAAATCACTCACACGGCGTTTTCCTACAACTAACGAATAAAATATTTTAGTGCATTTTTTCATAAAATCGGTATTCTGACTTTTCTCATTCTAGTCTTCAAATTTTCATACCACATCAACCTTCTTGTCAAGATTAAAAGTTAGCGGTTCACAAAATACACCTTATGCATTCATTTTTTCAAGTAGAATTCCATTATAAAGACACCCTTATTTTGTCATTAGTATATTTGGGGAGCGACAGTCCCTTTTTTCCCAAAGCCATCCCACTTTTTCATACATCTAGTAACAGTCCATTTAAGTCTCTGTTTGATTTCGAAGCAAGATAATAAGAATGCTTGCCGATTATTCAGTCATTTTCTCGGGTTAACATCACATTCTTTACATGACTCCCGTAGAGAACTGATTATAGCCGTGTTTCAGCAGTAGTATTGTTGCTCTAGAACAAATAGTTCTTTCTTGATTATGTTTTGCAGCACATAATTCCGACATGATTAATAGTCAGATATTGTTTTCACATTTGTTATTATCTATAAAAATTCTTCCATTATAATAAGAGATATCTTTGGCAGCAAAAGAGAACTATGATAGTCTATTAAGTCAAATAATAACAGTCATTCTCCTTGAACCATTAAAGCGGTAAAAGCCTTTGCTTCCGTAACCATACTATTTTCCGCCACGCCAATTTTATCGGCTGTCTTTCAGCCGATAAAATAAAAATGCCCGTAAGAAAATATTTTTGTTTTAACATTCCGGTTTATAGAAACATGGCAGAAGAGCCTTCTTGTCGCAGTCCTTACCATGAAGAATACATTCAAACAAGTGTTTCAGGTAATTCTGAGGGTCTATGCCGTTCAACTTACAGCTTTCTATCAGAGAGAAGGTGAATGCAGAGTTTTCTGCCGCATCCTCACTGCCAACGTTCATACAGTTCTTGAGCAGCAGCTTTACAGGTTTCATCCTTTGCTCACAGAGGTTGTTCGAGATTTCTGCTGAACCGTCCTTGAGGATATTTCTCAAGGATTTCCACTGGTTTATCGTATAGTTCACGGCCTTTCTCATCAGTTCGTTAGCCATAATCTTCGCATCCTGCATCATAATGACCACCTTATGATGGATACGTTCAAGAATCGGTCCTGTTAGCTTAAGCCTTCTTTCCTTAATCTGCTCACCGCTGAGTTTCATCATACGGAACAGGTCTTCATTTCTGAACATCTCACCGATAGGATCTATTATGTCCATCGCTGTTCTGTCTGAAGGCAGGGCATCAACCCACAACCTTCTACAATGCGTCCAGCATCCTATATGAAGCACCTTTGAGTCGTCTCCGTCAAACATCCTGTAAACCGTATATCCGTCAGTGGATATGGTTCCCATAAAATATTCCAGGAATGATTTTGCCGCATCGGACGACCTGCTGCCGTTATTATAGTGATAATAGACCATCTTAATATGCTTGGCAAAGAAAGCCCATAAGTACTTTCTCCTGTAAGCCTTACCTTCCTTTGTTTCCACTCCAACAAGCTCAGTAGTCTCATCAACCATAAGGTAATTAGCTCTCTGTACAAACTCCTTGAAGACATCTTCCATGAACTCCCTTAGTTTGGCGATTCCGTTATGGATATAGCTGTTCAGCGTGGTATTGCTTATGTGGATACCCTCTCTTGCAAGCAGTCTTATCTGTCTGTTCTCAGGCATGCTGAAGTCATATTTCAGACAAAGCAGACGGGCAAGCAGTTCAGGAGAGAAGATACCTCCAAGGTTTTTCAGCGGATGTTCCATGGTGCTTGTGAAAGTGCCGTCCGCAAGCTTTACCCTTGCCACCTTGTAAACATGCTCCACGTTATAAGCCCTTACATGTTCTATGACCCTGTATTCCCACACATCAGGCATACCGTTGCGGTTCATAAACCGTCCCCCTTCTGGAAGCGTGTAATACTCGTCCACTTCATGTACTACCACCTTGTCAACTTTCAATTTTGTTTTCCCGGCACGTGGTGCGGTTTCCTTTCTCCTTGAAGGTTTGCTGTTCTGGGCAGGTATGTTGCCGGAAGAGGTATTGCTGCCGGTTTCGTTATCATCGGTCTTATTATTATCATCCTTCCTGTCAGAACCGTCATACTCGGATTGTTCCAGAGCGGACTTGTCGAGATTACGGTTGTTCAACAGCCTTCTTTGCTCGGAAGTACGGCCGAAACGGTGTTTCCTGCTGTCCTCAAGCTGAAGTCTGAGATTGGAGATCTCGTTTGCCAGCATCCTGTTCACCTCATCCTTTGCTTCAAGCTGCTTTCTCATAAGTTCCATTTCTTTCCTGTAATGTTCAACCGTGGTTGACTGCTTTTCGATGGTATCTTTGAGATCATTGATGGTATCTATCAGATTTTTAGAGTTCTCCCTGTTGGATTCTTCAATAGACTCAAGCCTCGCAATCAATTCTTTATTCTGTTTGCGAAGACCTGCCTTTTCCTCATTCGCCAGACCCAGCTGGCAGCAAAGTAACTCGTATGCTCTTTCATCAATCATGATATAAAGGTACGAAAAATCAGGCACTTACGCAAACTTTTTACCGTTTATTTTTTATACTATCCTGCTGATAATCAGTATGTTAATATTAGCCTTTCGGACTAACGTACATCTTGTCAACTACAATGCTTTCCGTAAGATAAGCCATGTCCGACCACTGTATCCGGTAGCACCTGGAGACTTCATCAAATACAGGTTTCTTGAATTTGCCCATAACAGGACGTTTTTCGTAAAGCACATAAAAACCGCGTTCGTAATGAAGTATCTTCACAACCTTTCGGTTCCGGGACATGAACATATATACATTGGACGCATCGCTCGGGTCAAGGGACATTTCTTCCCTTATACTCTCACACAGACGGAAAATGCCTTTCCGCAAATCAACATTACCGTTAAACAGGTAATAGTTAAGGTTAGCACTCAGTCCAAGCATATCATCCTATCATTTTATTAAGCAACAGGCTCAAATCAAGAACGGTGGTGTTTCTCAGGAACAGTGTTGCGCCAGACGCCAGCTGTAACTTGATCCATTTTATTGGTGGTTCACCTTCAGGATGTTTCACGTCCAACTTCACAGTTGGACTATTGCATGGTTTCCCGGTTATCTGGACTTTGGCAACCTTGGGCTGCTCAACCTGGACTGTCTTGCCTAACTTCTCACTCCACAACTGGTGACGCTGCCAGTTCATGAACTTGTCGTAATTTACACCATAATCAGCACAGAACTCTCGAAGATCTTTGGTCTCGCTGCATAACTGGTAGAGGTCATATACCTCCTGATAGTTTACTTTTT
>OGEI01000048.1_pt1 | contig 104404 bp, 97 predicted proteins | sample 1570631 | NCBI WGS metagenome assembly OGEI01 (sample SAMEA2582139, study PRJEB24529) | metagenome | biome: Human gut stool | place: China | collected 2011
CAGGGCGCTTTAGGGACTTACACCCGTTAGAATATGTTCGTGCTGGGCGAACTAAAAAATACCCGATAGCTTTCACACAGCTATCGGGTATTTTTATATGTTCGGTTTCTTTTTCTAAATCAATACTCTTCCTCGTTAAAGAGTTGTGTCTCATTTGATTATCAATCAATTATATTTCAAAGAATGATTTTTAGCCAAACAAACCACGCCATCTGAGGCTATCAATGGCAAAGATATGTGTTTTTTGACAAACAAATGAAAACAAGCACAACTTTTTGCTATACACAAGGAAAAATCATTGCCCATGTTTTTTCTTTCCCTTATTTAATAGTAGTTTGTTCGTTCCAACGAACGAAATTATCAGCTAAGACTTCTAATCATATTTTCAACATGATTCATGCGAAATACATAGTCATACCTTTCTGATAAAGGTTCAAGCTCTTTTGTCAGAGTTTCAAACGAAGGTTTACCGAATAGCACAGCCAGGCTATCTACTGCTTTTTGCAAGCGTTTACCCAATATGCGTATAGTTTCAATGTGAGAAAGTCTATTAAATAAGGTCCCATATAATATTGCATATTTCATAGAACGAGACGAAACTTTATTGAAATTCTCATCTCTTTGTGCTGGAAGTTTCATTGTATTGCAAAACTTTACAAATTTTTCCAATGAGTCAAGACCAACGTTACTTATGCTCCTTTCCAAACTATCATAAAACTGTTTCTGAGAAAAGTTTCTTGATGAATAGGGTATTTGGTCAAATTTATAACGAAATTTATTAAGATAACATATCTCCATTGCAGCAAACATAGACAGAGAAAAGAAGTTTAAGTCATCTCTAGTTATAACGCCATCACCTGTAGCTTTTACCTGCTCGTATCGCTTACTTATCATCTTCTGATATTTCATTAACAAAGATGTTGATAATTCACCATAACCTTTTAACAGTTGCTTGCTGAGGAAGATATCCTCCTGTTCTTCTATTTCTCTATTATTGCTTGTTTCTGCCGAGCCTTCTTCCTCTTCATCAATGATCGCATCATCTATCGAACGAATCTTTTTTCTAATACTCTCCTCAATACATTCAATCAGTCTTGATGTACGATCTATTTGGAAAATCCTGCTACTCTTTGCATCGTCATTGTCATATTCCGAATTGTATTTTATTTCGGGCAAAGATAAATCAGATTGCCTTTTATCTTCTGATGAAACTTTAATCTTTGGAGAAACTTTTTCACCAGCATCATTAACTAAGTCCCACATTACATCAGATAGCATATCAGCAACCTCCATACCATCATATCCTTCATTCTCAATACGAGAAATGAATCTATTAAGATTACGACTCATTTTCGACGGATTTGTTGTGGCTAAGAACTCAGTCCAATTGACGAACAGCTTATTAGATATAGATTTCTTGTCTTTATCCACTAAATAACATGTATATTGAGTTTTTGCTAACTTTATATCAGTACTATATCTATTGCCTTTATCATGTTTAAGTTCACTTACAAGAGTCTCAATTCCATTGTCGATAGACAGTAGTACTCCATCAGGAATCTCCTCATTGCTATAGACATTTAATTTACCTGATTCGTAATAAGCGGATAATAGTCTTAATCGTCTTCCAGTTTCAGAAGGAGCTTCATTAGAATGTTTGGATCTATTAGTTGGCACATCTATTCTTTTCTTGGTTTTCAGACCAAGTGTAGATAGAAAATCTTGCTTTGTCGAATGATACAAGACTCCAAACTCTTCATTTATGCCTCTGTGAGTTATTGTTCCAAGTCCGGCTAATGTTGCATTTGCACTGCCAACCATACAATATTCAGCATCATTAGTCTTAAAGTGCAAAACCTTTGCATGCAATTGACGTTCATATGTTTTAAAAGCTATTTTACCCCTTTTTGTTTCGCTGAAATCATAAAAATGAATACTACTATTTGGAAGCATTCCGCTTGGTGGCAAAGCACAATCTTGGTGAATCAAAACATTCACCGTTGAGTTCGGACAAAGTTGGGATAATGTAATCAATGATTCTCCACATTCATCAAAATATGGACTGAGAAGTGTTATAGTCTGCACCTCATTTAATGGCACTAAATTTGAAATTTGTTGTAAAATCCCAGACTGAGAATCATTATACAGTAAAGCAGCATTTAACCCTTCTTGTACCTTGCACATACTATGAGGCACAATATTGAAAGAGGAATCTAAAAATGTACAATTTTCAGGAATCTCACGAAGAATTCTATTATGATCATAGTCGTTACATTGCTTTGTAAATCGGCAGAGATACTGCCAACATTCTTCAATGAGAGGACGATGCGTCGTATCAGTCTCATCTATCATAAAACCTGTAAATGCCTCATGATTTTTTCCATGTCCTGTAACTGTTAGATTACCAGTACCAAACACAACCAATACAGCGTCATCTCCTACAAAGAAATTAATCTTAGGATGAAAAGCTCCGACAGCACTTATAGATGTAATGGAGTACTCCTTACCAATATGTCTCATATAAATAGGAGATACATATTCCATAGATTTATCCATTTGATTGGTATCGGCAAACACATTTATGCTACATACTTGCTTACGATGAAGCATGTTCAATAATTGATTATCGAAATGTATCAAATCTATGGCATAAGTAGTCAATACAGCTGAATGATATTTGCCATTTTTGCCGCCGCTAGGAATATCCAATAATATTGCATGCTCATTCTTTTCCATAATTCTCAATGAATTGTGATGCTATCTCAGTTAGTGTATTATCTTCATCAAGATAACCCATGTCTTGTAAAAAATTAAATAGAGAATCAATACGTGGCGATGTTTCAACTGGATACCGCTGCTCTATTAAAACAATCCGTCCATCCTCAAGAATAAACTTTCTTAGGTCTGAATTATTCTTTCCCATTTTAGCAATGGCGACCACAGTATGCTCCTGCATTATTTGCACTATCAGAGATTCTATAAAACCGGATATAGAGAATGACAGATAACGCTCCACATAAGATCTTAACCCTTCACTGAGTATACCTCGCTGACGTTTCAAGTCATTTTCCCCTTCAAACTCCTCTATATCTTTTGTGTTATTCTCAAATTCAGTATAAAGTCTCAACATGAGTCTTATTGCATGTGCTGCTGCAGAAATATAATCTTGTTTACTGACGTAATCCCTTAATTCATCATAGATTATATTTATATTATCACTCACATTTTTCCTCCATTCGTCAAGAGAGTTATAATTCATCTCTTTCTCTATAACCGACAATAAAGATTGTTTAATATCTTGAGAAAGTAGTGCTATTGGAGGATTGTGTAATTCATGAGTTTTGTAGAGTATTAAACAAAAGAGCAAGTCAATACTATAATGCAAACCTTCACATAAATAATAGAAATACCACCCAAATGCGGCCTGTAAATTACCGTCTTCAGTTATATGCAAGAAACGATTCTTTACGAACTCCTGAATCTCTACACCATTTGAAATATCATTTAGGAGCAAATAGATTGTTTCTCTTCGCAAGGAAGAGTCCTCGTCACTTTTCGTAAGCAAATTATTTAAGAACAGCCATTCCTCAGAGCCTACAATTATGCGATGTATTGCTAAAGATTGTAAGTCTTCTATTGCTTCTTCTTTAAGACTTCCATCCAGAATACATTTAAGAAATAATTTCCGGATGTTTTCATCAATACTATTTCTGACAGCATCAGCTAACTCTTTTCCTTTGTTACGAAGATAAAATCTGCCTTCTTCAATTTTTACAAGTTCATAATAAATAAGAGAACCAAGATAGTACTGGCCAAAAGCTCCACTCTTGAATGTCCAGTACTTATCTTTAGATTCATAATCAGCACCATCTGCAATATCATAAATACCATCCTCTATTTGCTTATATCTACCTTGTGAAACAAACAAAGCTCCAACCACAGAACCAACATTCTGTTCCTTCATAATTAGTGCCATTGCCAACTCTGCACGACGTATAAAATTATATTGATGCAGAGATATTTGACCAGCAACTTCAAGTTTGTCATATTCACTAAGTAGCCAACAATAAAGGCTGTAATAGCGGATGTGACGGGTTAGATTGGTGAGCCCAGGTAACAATTTGCTATAGGTTGCAATTGAACTATTCTGGATTCCCAATGGGTCACGCCCACCTTTGAAGCCATCGTTCGATGCCCAAAATACATTTGTGATTTCAGATTGCTTATATTGTGCCATTGTACAACAGATTGAACAAAACACTAATAGTACATCTCAATATATTGGTATGCACGTTCAAATACATCATTGTCTTTTATCTGATACTTAACCCAGAGGATAGCACGTAGTTTCTTTTTGATTTCTCTGCGGGCTGTTACACTTTGGAAAGCATCATTAAATTGACGTACAATGTTAACCACTTCATTATCTATATCATTTACAACTTGTTCAACGATAATAGGTGTGTCTTCGGTCTTTATACTTTGGAAAAGGTCTGTTAAGGCGGCACGAGCTTGAGCACGTTTATCCTGAGGTTCATCCTTTTTCTTTTCTTCTTCAAGCAAGTCTTTTGCTAATGCAAGAAGTTGTTTCAAGAAATCAATACTGCTGATCAGGTTTTGTTCCATTCGTTCTCGGAGTTCATCCAATTTCTCTGCAAATTTCTTGAAGTTAGGATCACCTTTGTGCTCGCCCAATCTCAATCGAAGTATTTTCTCTACTTCAACAATCTTCTTCTCACGTGCTTTTTCATCTTCAAGGACTGCATCTATCACATCGGCATCAACTACCAAATCCTCTAGTGGAGTACCAATGTCAATAGTTTCAATGTTGCGATGTATAATCTCTATGGTCTTAGCTCCAAGCAAAGTCCAGATAAGATTACCACCACTTACAGGACGCACACTTTGATACACTTGAGCCAACCAAGTATAATCATTTTGGTATTCGGCCAAACAAGCATCGGGAGAAACTATCTCCCACGCTTTATTGAGACGGGCAAAGTGGCGGCCAAAGTTTGTCTTCACACCATCATCTTTCAAGCATTGTTGAGCAGCAGTAAGCCCCTCCCATCCACCAATAGTTCTATCAACGCCAGGGAAGAACTCAATACATTGTTGCATGAATGTAGGTATAAGACTTTTGATTTCATCGATATTCTGAACAATGGTCTTAACTGTCTCTTCATCAAAAGCAAGACTCTTTGCAACATCCTCAAATACACCAACAAAATCAACAATCAATCCACATTTCTTATTCTCATTGTAGGTACGATTGGTTCTGCAAATAGCCTGCAACAAAGTATGATTCTTCATTGGTTTGTCCAAATACATACACTGGAGTATAGGTGCGTCAAAACCTGTTAGTAGTTTGCTTGTTACGATCACAAATTTTAGCGGAGACAATGGGTCTCTGAACTGATCAAGCAACTTCTTTTCCTCATCGCGACTACGCTTATATGCCTTATATTCATCTGCTTTATCTCCAGCAGTATGCATTATAATTGTTGTTTGGTCATCTGTGCCAAGAAGAGCATCCAAAGCCTTTTTATATTTGACGCAACATTCTCTATTGTAAACAACAACCTGAGCTTTCATGCCTGTTGGTTCCACATACTCTCTGAAATGAGAGACAATATACTTACAAACGTCATTGATTCTTTTTTCTGCAGTAAAGAATGCATCAACACTTGTTCTTCTTACCAATTCATTCTTGTCTTCTTCGCTAATCTGGTCGGTAAGTTCGTCAAACTCCTTTTGCAATTTAGCATCGTCCAAGTGCATCTCGACTGGAACGGTCTTGAAATTAAGTTCAAGAGTTGCCCCATCTGCTACTGAATTTTGGAATGTATATTTTGATATGTATCCATATTTATCCTCCTCGGCACCAAAACATGCAAATGTATTATGGTCATTACGGTTAATAGGTGTACCAGTTAATCCAAAGAAGAATGCATTTGGCAGTGCTGTGCGCATCTTTTTACCGAGGTCTCCTTCTTGTGTTCTATGAGCTTCGTCCATCAAGAGGATGATATTATCACGTTCATCAATTACCTCGCCATCATTCAAATCACCAAACTTAAAGATGGTGGTTATCAAGATCTTTCTTTGATGGATCTTTTCCTCCAGTTCTTGTTTTGATGATATACTATCAATGTTAGGTATCTCTGCACGAGTGAAATCACCAGTAATCTGGTCTTCCAAATCAATTCTATCGTCCACAATCACTACTGTTGGCGCTTTTAGCACTTCCTGACGACGAAGTTTTTGAGCCGCAAATACCATCAACCACGACTTACCAGAACCTTGGAAATGCCAAATCAAACCTTTACGAGGGCCAGAGCCATTTATATATGTTGACAGAACACGTTGAACAATAGCTTCGCCACCCAAATATTGTTGGTAACGACATACAATTTTAATTTTTCTGCCTCCTGAGGTTCCTGTGAAAACAGAATAGAAACGATATATATCCAATAGTCTTTCAGGAGTCATCAATGATACATAGTTATGCTCAACATCCTCCAATGTACCATGCTTACGTTCCTCATCGGCAAACCATGGGCCCCATTTGTCAATAGGGCATCCAATACCAGCATATTGAAGTTCTCTACCTTCACTTGCAAAGGTTAGAATATTCGGAACAAACATTTCAGGGATACTCTTCTGGTAATGCATAATATCAGTAGCACCATCAGCCCATGTTACAGATGCCTTAACAGGAGTCTTTGCTTCACCGATAACCATAGGTATACCATTGATGACATATACAAGGTCTAAACGCTTGCCTCCCTCCTTACTCTTTCTCGGATACTCCCACTGATTAGTTACTATGCAACGATTCTTATATTCATCATCCTTGCCTGCAAAGAAACGAATGTTGATATTATCGCCATTATCACCAAATGGGTATGAGTTTTCTTCAAACAGTAACTTGCGGAACTTATCATTAGCTGTGATTAGTTCATCAGAAGCTCCGCCACTTGTAATACAAGCTCGAAGCTTATATATAACCTGTTCTGCTTGTTCAGGAGTAATAGGATTCAATGCCAGCAGTGCCTCCATGAGCCATTCTACAACAAGAACTTCATCAGGAAGTCTCGGAACAAACTGCGGTTCCACATATATCCAACCGCATTGTCCTGCTGCATTAATGAGCATTTGCTCAACTGTATTTTCTTCGTTAAAGTATGCCATATGTTATTATATTTTTGTTTCTAATTGTAATATTCTGATTTATCAGCCTGATTGTAAATGCTGGCAAACTCTTCTTGAGCCTCAATTGGAGGAATAATGATCTTCGCATTTCCAATAGACTCCTTGTTAAGTGTCTGGCCTTTTACTGCTTGCTTTGCACCTAGTAACCAGTTCTTGTTTGCAATAAGAAAATGCAGGAAGTCGATATTGAATTTCTTCTCATCAAAACCAGCAAAAGCCATTATTGCCTCGTTGGTATATAGATCTTCTGAGGTAATAGCAGTTCTTCCTATAGAGAGCTTAAAACTCATTATAATCGTACCTTTGGGCACTGCTTTGATTCCTGAATCAGCTATTGCATAGTCTGTAATGTATTCGCTAGTATCTCCTGTATAACGCGTGTATGAAGACATGTCGGATATAGAAACCCATTTGTGGGTTCCATTATCCCAACACTCAGGATTATTGCGTGCTGGAGTCTTACCCATCGATAGCTTAAATTCATCTTTTACTAATGATTCTGTCCAACCCTTGTCATTAGTATTCTGATTTCCAAACATCTCGATAAATTGCGATTTGCAACCAACAAATTCTGATTTATCGGCTTGTCTATATATTGTCTCAAAGGTTTCTTGTTCGCTTATTGATGGTAACCCAATCATAAAATTTTCAAGGAACGCTGCTCCAACTCTTCTTTGTCCTCCAGTTCCTGACATGTTTTTAGCCGCATACTCTCTAAAAATTGGCATTCTTGTTAATGTTAATAGCCAATAAGGATTTGATATTCCATCGATTGGACGTAGTACATGAAACTCAGTTGAGCCCATACCAATTCCATTTGTAAGCGCTTCAGCAATTGCTCCTTTACCGTTTTCCATACATGGTGTAATCTTGGCAAATAGAACATCGTTATTCTCAAAGTAAGTGAATCCTTTCTTTACTTTACCATATTCTTCATTTGTCGCTCCATCGATATATCCATCCTCATTTACTGCAGGCATAGGTACAAATGATACCAGATCACTATCACTAATTGATACACTTGGTCTTCTGGGATTAATCTGACAGCAGTCTCCTAATTTCTTCAACTCATTTTTTTGTATTGAAGAAAGAGGGTTTCCAAACATCTCGATAAATTGCGACATACTAACCAATGAATTTATGATGAGACAATTTTACATTATTCTGATTCACCATTGCATATTGCAATGTCGTATCGAGACTCTGATGACCGAGTAGGTGCTGGACTTGCTCAATAGGCATGCCCTTATCTATTGCCATTGTTGCCAATGTTCTACGGAATTTATGTGGATGCACTTTTGGAATATTCAAATCTTTCCCCATCTGGCGCAGTCTAATCTCCACTCCGCTAATCTGCAATCTATCATAAGGAGCCAGGAGTGAGACAAACAACGCTTCATTGTTGTCAGTACGGCTGTTTATGTATTTCTGCAAATGAATCTTTGTACGAGCATCGAAATATACCTTACGCTGCTTATCACCTTTGCCGGTAACAATACACTCCCTGTTGTGGTAATCTATATCTGAGCGATTGAGCTTAACCAATTCTCCAACACGCATTCCTGTTGATGCCAATAGATCTATCAATGCCAAATCACGCGGATTTGAGCAATGGTCCCGCATCAATTCAAGAGATTCATCAGTATATGTTTCCTTTACGGTTTTACCCACTTTTACTTTATGGATTCTTCGTACAGGACTCTTTACTATATAGTTTTCTTCTTCTAACCAAGAAAAGAAACTGGATAGTATGCGTCGAATATTATCTACCGTTACCTTGCTCGCGCCACTCTCGCTTTGATATGTATTTAAATAATGCCGTAAATCATCAGTAGTTATGTGGATAACCTCTTTACCCAACTTAATCAATGCATTATTTATAGTACTGCGATAATAGGCGATTGAATTAGGAGAACATCCTTCAACTTTCTTGGCTGAGATAAAATTCTCTACCAAAATCTGATTATTACTTTCTGCATTGACAGAATCTTTTTCAGTCACGACAATGTTACGGAAGGTGTAATCAAGCACCTTACGCAACTGGGCCAACTGCTCATTATTCAATGAACCGAGCATAGCCTGTTCTATTTCGTTAATCAAGTTCTTAACCATAATCTTACTATATTATAAAGGTTCGTCAATTAACGCGCGACTAATTATTCATGCACTACAATAATATGAACTTAGTCACTCATGAGTGACCAAGTAAAGTGACTAAGTCAATGCTCGTTTGTATTTTTGGCTCCGACTATTAGGTTTCTCGGGAATAGTCATTACCAAGAATCCTCCCTCTATAAGTGGGTCAATATAGCGATGCTTTACATTATATCTGTGTTTAAGACCAAGATGCTCCATGATTTCAGCCATACTTCGAGGAGTAGAACAAAAATCAATTATATCATTAAGTGTGTCACTTAACTTAGTCACTGACTTAGTCACATTTTCCTCATCGGTGACCAAGTTAAGTGATAAAGAAGGCCTCACTATAACCTCAAAAGCTGTAATCTTATCCACATTGAACACTGGTTCGGGATTTCCATTCTCTTGCAATAAGTTCTTTACACGCTGAATTCCACGATTGAACATGTTAACGTACTTCAATCCACGCATAGCCTCTGCAACAATAGGATTACGATAATCATTTACCGTTGGGAAGTTCTCAGGACGAGCCTCACCATACAATCCTCCAGCATTAAGAATCTCAATACGATCCTCATATTGATAAAGTCGAATTGGCATATTGGACTGGTAATCCCTATGCATACATGCATTCATCAACAACTCTCTAAGAGCCAAGTCAGGATAATTCAACACATTCTCCTCACGCAGCATGCTAATAGGCATAGGGCGAGAAGTCACCACAGCATCCCTAACAAAGTTTTCCAATTGCGGTAGCATTTTACTAAGACTTCCTTTAATCTGTCGTTCATTAACGATTTCACTACCACGGTCTTTACCTGCAAAATGAACGTATTGTACATAGCACCCATGCATATAATACTGAGGGTCTTTACCAAAAAGAATCATTGCAGCATTTGTAGGACATTCATGTGTAAGATCATACAAATGAATTGCCGCCAACTGTTCCTTGATATTACGGCTATCGCTAGCCAATACTTCGTGGTCAATTATCTGAGGAAGATATTCTCTTTTAATAAAGCCTGTATCAATATCATTGATGGTTGCACCAAAGCAAGGCGTAGCATCGAATGTTGCCATATATGATGTTCTGCGTTCAAGCAATATTCGTTCTTCCGCTTCACTGGCAATATCTCTGCGAGGGCCAATGCGAATAAATGTCCTACCACGATATCTTACAGGAGGAACCAATGATGGTGACACTTCAGCAACGAGCAAATCTCCATCCTCGTATTCAAATCTTTCGACAGACATAATAGGAAGAGGTAATATATTACCATTTGAACGTATGGCTGAAATCTTTTTTAGTAAATCATCATCTACTTTCAGTCCCGATAAAGTTCCATTATCGTATGCACCAAGAATCAGATACCCATTCTTTTTAGAATTGGGCAAATCGTTTGAAAAGGCACATATCGCTTCTTGAAACTTGTCCATATCACCAGTAGATGTGGTACGCTCTATTCTATATGTCTCTGTGCTCTTCAACAGCTCACGTACTTCTTCTTTTGATATCATATTCTCGTTCTATTAATTATTTATCAAACCAATTCTTAATGACTTTAAATATTTTTGTTGTAAAAAACTCCAACAAATAGTCTTTATTATTAAAGAACTCTAAATTACGATTAAGCCAACTTACTGGTCCCCACAAAAAGACAATAGTTGAAAGAATATTAAATAAAATTTTCCAAATATTACTCCAATTCGAATAATCTACAAATTCCAAAAATACAATAAGGAAAACTAACAAAAGCCATATAACAAATACAATTATACTTGATATACTTTTAGCTATTTTTAAAAATTTGGCATCATGATTACCTAAAGTCCCAGAAAGTGAATTGATTTTTAAGTTTCGGGATATTTCTATTTCTTGTAAAATCTCTGCGGTAGTTCTATCTGTATATAAAGAGGTATCATTATATGTCTTTGATTCAAGTAATTCCTGAACAATTTTAGACGTGTTGATATGCATCATAATCTCCTCAGAAATAGGAGTAGATGCATTAATTTCTTCTACTTCTAAATAGAATCTATGAAGAATATCATCAGAAAGAGATAGATTATTATAACATTCGCTCAATAATACCTTTTCATTTATATCACTGCTTGTATCAGGATAACAGAACCATAAAATAGTCGACAGAAAAGCGTCTGTCATACATACAGGAATGGAATGACAAACATTACTCAATTCAGGGTGCTTTGAAGCATATGCAAGAGCCGTGTTGGTCGTAATCAATATTGCATTACAATTCTTGAGATTAGAAGCTGGAGAGTTTCCTCTCATACGATAAATATATGAAATTACGTCAACATCATTTTCAATTGTTTTTCTTTTATTGTCATCTATCTCAACATTGTTATCCAAATATCGTTTCATTAACAACTCGTTGAGTTTTACCGAATCAATTTCAGAATATCTATTAGGCATTGAAGGAGCCTCACATATTGAAATATTCCACTTGGAAAGAATACTATCTAACAACTCACGTTTGCTTTTCAGGAAACTCGCAGATATTTTATTACGTACTGCATATTTCAATAACCTTGATGCTTTATCTAGAGTATAATCCTTAGTATATAATAAATGGATTGTAGAATTGAATGTTTGCAACACTTCCTGATAATGCTGCCTAAAAATGATAAAATCACATCCTTGCTTTTCAAGAATTCCTAACAATTCACTAGACATGTCAAAATTAACCTTTTCATTCAAACTGAGTAGATTAAATATTATAGGTGAATCTAAAGCAATTGTGACTCCACTCATCTTTCCAACATAATTACATACTCCTTTCATTGACAAGAGAGATGCCAAGGCATGTCCTTTCGCTATGTTCTTAAAAAGCTGAAATGTTTCGGAAGAATTATCTTTGCTCCAGATAATGAATTTTGAAAGAATATAATTCAGTTTCTTGGATTTTTTCGTTTGCCTAGCTACTCTATCAATCAATCCTTCTTCATTAAGTATAATATCTCCATCATGATTCTCTAAGAATCTTAATATTCCATTCTGAGTTTCTTCTATAGAATACTCAACTCCAAAGTTATCCTTAGAAAATAACATTAATTTTTGACATAACTCTTCAATACTCGAAGAATTGTCAGTTTCATGGAACTTTTCTATTTCTTTGATAAGTTGCTGTTTGTTTATGTTATAACATCCTCCACCTAAAGAAAGAATACCTAATGAGGTCATTCTCTTTAATAGACTAACAAAAACTCCTTGATATATTTTTGATAAGCCATATTCCTCAGAGAACCATTTTTTTAAGTCTTCTATTGAAACTGTTTGAGATGCATTCTTGTTAATACATTTGCATGCAAATGGTACATATAAGTCAATTTGGCTTATACCTTTCTCAGAAAAGTAATTGAGAATAGTATATGAAGTTATTGTTCTATTAATCATTTTGATTGATTTTAATTGTTAATCAAACTTTTTATAACTTGGTCTATTGCCTCTATCGATTTACGGAGTTCAAATTCTGATTTATCGGCTTGTTTTGCCATCTTGGAAAACTCGATCTGCTTTGCATAGGATGGGCATGGAAACATAAATTTCTGCAAATCCTTTCCATACACATGTGGCTGAGCACCACCTTTTTGCAAACCATATATTTGTTTTTGCATAGCCCTTAAACCAAAATATACGAAAGTCTGATCGGTTTTCTCATCATCTTTAGAGATGATTGTATTGCAGTCAGAAGCGAATATAGGGCAATTCCAGAAGTTAATATATCCCGCATAAGCGCCAGATGCACTAACAGTTATTGCACCAGCCTCTCGATTTGCAACATTATGATAGCAACTAGGTTCTTGACCTCCTGCCACGACAGGAACTTCTCCAGGTAGAACATCATTTCTTGTTATCGTAGCACCTTTCTCGATATTGCAAATATCTCCAAGAGGTACTTGATTATCGCCCTTAAACATCTCGATAAATTGCGATTTCACCATTTCTCGAGTAGCATCAAGAAGCTTCTTATATGATTGTTTTAGGCGATAAGCCGACATCACTTTTTGGGCAATTTCTAATTGCTGCTTAATTGGAGGCAACTCGAATTCGTAATCAGCAAGAGTACTCCAGTTTAGAAAGTAATTAACACCACCACTTTTATTTTCTTCACAATAATTCCAAAAATCATCACTTTGCATAATTATTGCTAAATATTCTTGTGTGAGAATACTTTCATCTTTAGTTTCTATTACAAAGGTCTTTTCTGAACAGATTCCATCAAAATCAGCAATACTACACTTCTTTAAATGAGGATTTCGTGTAACAAATAGAATTTGCCCTGCAGTAAAGCCGCAATAGAACATTGGTCCAATTGTTGAACCTTTTATTACACCCTTCTTTGTAACATATAACTCACATGAATCTATATGTTCACCACCTACATAATAGATTTTCTCAGTATTGAATCTATCTTCTCTTGTATATGCTCGGTGTGCAACCTCAGAAAACTTGACTATGCTCATAATAAATCTATTAAATTGGTAAATGACTCGTGTAAAGACTCTGAGTTTGACTTCCAATTTTCTAAAAGTTCAGAAATATCTTCAATATCTTTTGGATCGTTGGATTTTACATAGAATTTTGGTGAAATGCTATACTTGTTATCAGGGATTTCATTATTGTTAATAATCTTTGAACGTCCGTCAATATTGGTATATCGGGTATAAATACTCGTTATTATTGAAATATGCTCATTGGTTAAATAACTTTCAGTATTTTTCCGTTCCACTAAATCGGTAGCCTTTATTAAAAGAATTTTATTTTTCCTATCAGTTGGTTTATTTGATCGACAAATAAGAATACAGGCCTCCATTGGTGAATTAAAAAATAAATTTTTCCCAATACTAATAACGGCATCAATAAGATCGTTCTGAATGAGTTTTTGACGTATATCTTTCTCTATAAGTCTATTAAGAACACCATGAGGCAATAGAATAGCACATCTTCCATGATCATTCATAGATGATAAAATATGCTGTATGAAGGCATAGTCTGCTTTAGACTGAGGCGGTGTTCCTAAGAAATTGCGTCCCCATTTGTCGTTTATAAAAGCCTCACGATCCCATGTCTTTATAGAGTATGGCGGATTTGCTAATACGATATCAAACTTACGCAATTTGCTTCCATCGACAAAGGCGGGGTATGCTAAGGTATCTTCTCTGACAATAGAAAAGTCTTCAACGCCATTTAGATAAAGATTCATTCGAGCAATAGCACTGGTAAGTGCATTAATCTCTTGCCCAAAAACCTTTACTCCTTGCCATGGTTCACCCTTTTTGCGAAGAAAGTCCAAACATTTTACAAGCATACCACCCGAACCACAAGTAGGGTCATAGATGCTTTCGCCCGGACGAGGTTGAAGTATCTCTGCCATCAAATCCACAACGGTACGGTTGGTGTAAAACTCCTGTGCCGTATTACCAGCATCATCGGCAAACTTGCCCACAAGATACTCATATGCCTGTCCCATCTCATCTGCTGGACACGCTTTAAGCGACAAATTGTAACGTGAGAAATCTTCTATCAAAGAGGTGATAATGTGGTCGGGCATCTTGGCTTTATTGGTCCACCCATCTTTAGGGCCAAAGATACCTTCCAGGCCTCCAATAACACGTCCATCGGCATGTTCGCCAGGGTTGGCTTGTTCAATAGCAATAAAGGCTTCGACCAAACGCTGGCCAACATTCTCAGTACACTCACGTACATCACGCCAATGGGCACCATCGGGAATACGAATTACTAATTCTTGAGCTTGAGCATTGGCATACTCTATACCGCCTTCGCAAACATAGCCTTCAAACTGCTCATCGTATACGTCAGAAATTCGTTTGAAGAATAGCAAAGGGAAAATATATTCTTTGTAACCAGCAGCATCAATCTGACCACGAAGGCGAGTGGCTGCTCCCCAAAGGAACGATTTCAAGTCTTCCAATGAAATAGGCTCATCGGGATTTCTATAATATTTTACAGGTTGTTCCATAGGGTTATAAGTTTATCAGTTTTCTAAATTCTTCTTCAAATCTCTTTACCTCCTCGTATGCCGCCTTGAACTCTGCAAGCACTTCTGCATATGGACGGATTTCCTCTTTGTGATATTCCACGTATTTATTAGGAGAAAGGTCATAATCCTTAGCCGCAATATCATCAAGAGTCACCACTTTAGAAAAGTCTTCTACATCCTCGTAATTGGTGTAGAGTTCGTATAAACGATTTACATCTTCTGGAGAAAGTATATTCTGTGCACGCTTTACGGTGAGAATCTTTGTGCCATCAATCATCAGTACTCGCGCACTATGTGCAGCCGGTTTCAAACGTCTTAATATCAAGAAACAGGGAGAAAGAGGTGTGCCATAGAAGAGTTTATCGCCTAATGTCACAACAGCTTCAACCAAATCGCTCTTTACCAATTTCTCGCGAATGCGGCCTTCTTCATTTCCACGAAATAATACACCTTGAGGCATAACAACCGCCATACGACCATTGCCTGATGCCATACTTTTCACCATGTGCTGAATCCAAGCATAATCTCCACACGAATCACTGGGTGTTCCCCAAACATTACGACCATATTTATCTGAAGACCATTCTACTGAACCCCATTTCTCAAGTGAGAAGGGCGGGTTAGCTATAACGCAATCGAACTTGGCAATCTCTCCATTCTGCAAAATCTTGGGTGAACGAAGTGTGTCGCCTTGCATAATATTAAAGTCACTGGCGCCATGTAAGAACAAGTTCATCTTTGCAATGGCCGAGTTGACAACGTTCTTCTCCTGTCCGAATATGCTTCCACAGCAAAGACTTGAGTGATTCATGTGCTGTACCGCCTCAATCAGCATACCGCCACTACCACATGCTGGGTCATACACAGTCTCACCTGGTTTCGGATCGAGAATGCGTACAAGCAAGCTTACGACCGAACGAGGCGTATAGAACTCTCCAGCTTGAGCCTTACTGTCATCCGCAAATTTCTTCAGCAATATCTCATATGCATCACCCATCAAATCAGCTGGGTAATCATTGTTGCCCAATCTACGGGTGGATAGATGCTCTATCAAATCACGAATCTTACCATCAGAAAGGTTTTTCTTATCGGTCCACTTCTGTGCGCTGAACATCGACAACACGCCGTATAGTGTATCAGGATTTGCTAACTCTATACCTCGCATCGCACCAACAATTGCAGCACCAAGATTCTCGGAGCGTTCGCGAATATCACTCCAATGACAACCATCTGGAATTACAAAACGATGTTGTTCAGGCAAGGATGCATACTCCTCATCGCCACCACTTTCTTCAAGCGCAGTTTGAGTCTCTTCGTCATATACATCAGATATACGCTTAAAATAGAGGATTGGTGTTATATAATCTTTGAAGTTATCTTGACTCACAGGACCACGCAATATGTTGCATGCCTCAAACAGAAAGTTGTACAGATTCTGCACACCTTCCATTTTAAGGGTTTTCTCGTCTTTGGGAACCAGAGATTCTTCTTTATTTTTCTTTTTTGCCATAATATATTGCTATCATATGAAGATAGTGAATTATTTTGTAGAGTTAAGAAGCTCTTTTACATCTATATCGAGCACTCGAGCTATTTCTCGGAGTGTTGCCACATCGGGCTGGGATGTATTAGTACACCATTTAGAAATGGTTGCAGGGTTTTTGCCTAAAACTTCTGCAAGCCATTTGCTAGTTTTCTTCTTTTCTACAAGAACTACTTTTATTCTATTCATGTCGTTCATGACGTAATTTTTATTGCTTTAAACGCAAAGATAATTAAAAGTCCATTAAAACCTGCAATTCCTATAATAATTCTTTTGCAAAAATGTATTTTTCCCTTATTTGAAAAACTATCGGGCGCGCCCCTTATTCTGCTTTACGCTGTATTTAGCCATAATGTATTTGACGGCATGTGAAAAGCATCTTCTTTGGAATGCAAAATCAGGTTCATTAGGTCTGCGACCATCCCAACGTAGGTCTGATTCATTTCCTCCGCCTCCACCCCCTGATGGAACCACATAATCTCCACCTATAAGAGCTGTTGCTACTGCACATAACTCATCACGTAAAGATGGTATCGAAAGGTAGTCAAATGTTTTTAATGCCAAATTAGACCAGTAATTCATACATTCAGTAAGAGTCTTGTTTTCTGCCTTCAACGTATGGACATCTTTCATATCCACCAAAATGTTCTGGCGAACAGCTTCAACTTGATTAGCAGCTTCATTCCTATAAAGTTCTTCCAATTTACGACCCATAGCGGTAAATTGCTTCTCGATAATCGTATTTTGACGTTCCAACCACTTATCAGTTCCAAACATTGGCGGTTTCTCTGTAATCTGTGGAGCATTAAACTCAATCTTGTAATTCTTGAACGGTCTATTCACAGAATGAATGTTTTGGATATCTTTCAGTAACGAGTCTAATTCCTGCTGCTTTATCATCAATTTGGTTTCCTTATCATCGAGTCTTTCTTGGCAATCATGTATCAAATCTTCAATGCACGCTTTCTTGTTTTGATATTCAGCCAATACAACACGTCCTGCAGCCAAATCTTTCTCCAAGATTTTTAATTCATCGGAAAACATTTTCATTTCAGCCTCGATATTATCTTTCATGGTTTGCAATCCTCTGATGGCCTTTTCCATCTTCTTCTGCTCCTTTGCGAGTTTACGGATATAATCTCGCTTATTCAGATGCTGGATATTGCGACCTTCTACGCTGTCCCCCCTCTCCAAACCGTATTTGCTACCAACTTCTTCATAGAGTGAGGTATGCATTTCCTTGAGTATTGAACCATACTCATATTTATTCTTTCCGAATTTTGCAGACCACATCACACATTCACGGCCACTTTTAGGACGTACCCCAACAGGAACAATAAGTGCATGAATATGTGGTGACGTTTCATCAAGATGAACCTGAAAGCCGATGATATTCTCTTTCCCATACCTACGGCAACACCAATTATATACATCCAAAGCCCATTGCTCCACCTCTTTGCATCTATGTATATGGCTATTGTCCGAACCTTTATCCAGTTTTAGATCCTGAGTGCCAAATGCCATTCCCAATGTACGCTCTCGATTGCCACCAAAGATGAGACGAGCACAACAATTGGGCTGAATCTTACTATCCGCTTTGAATGGACGCCAACCAAGTTCATTTAGCCGTTCTTGCAAGCGAACATCAAGTCTTTTATCCTGATAGCCCAAAGAGTGAATCTTACCATCGGGGCCAATCTCAAAATTAAGCCTCATTCTGGTTTTGTCGTAGTTATTAATAGAATCGTTGTTCTTAGAATCAATCATCTTATCATCCCATCTTCTTTCGTTTTCATTGGCTTCTGCTGCGCCAAAAGATTTGCATGCATCTAAATGCATGGCTTGTTTAATACTTTCATTCATAGATCTAATGTTTTAAAAGTTACACATTTGAGCTTGCTCATTTAGAGTTGTGTTTGCCAACCACAAATGGGAGTTTCTTGCTGCAAAGCAAAAAGTCCTTATTGTGTTATGGATTTTATTTTAACTCCTGGAACAAGTTCCTTTACCATTTTAGTTTTGTACAATCTAAGTGGATTCTGTCATCTGCTGAGCATCTATCAACTCCAAGCCTAGAGCGTCAATGAGATTTTGTAAAAGAGGGTTCTTCTCAATCATCATTTGTAGAATCTGGTGTTTGGATGGAGAGAATAGATAGTAGTCAGAAATATCAAGTCCTTTAGATCGTTCTTCTTCGGTTGCTATCTGCTCAAGCATATCCGAGACTACAACTCTGCTACAGATTCTTGTCAGAATTATCGATTTCTCTTTCCACAATTGTGTAGCTCCCAAGTCAGGAATTAGAGTTACATCCCTACCTTTAAGACTATGAACAAATTCTTCTTTGAAGCATCCATTAATGCCGCCAGTTGCCACCCAAACATAGTTCGGGATGAAGTGACTCATGACAATAGCCGTTTTTTCGCTTTCCACCAATATGACCGGTGCATCAGGATATCTTTTCAATAGATGTTCGCCAAATAGACATTGCTTCAGATTGAAATCTTTAAGTTGTAGTTCACGATGCGCCCAGCTTACATAACTGTGGGGTTCTTTAACCCTATGCCCTGTCTCAGAATTATAAAGTATAATCTTACCAGAACGTACCTGCTCATTAGCATCAATTTGCCAAAAAACTGTCGCACCTCCCCATTTAGCCGATGTACCAACATGATATAAATGGAATACCCTTTGGGCTTCAGCTTCACCAAACACCCTGCATAAGTATTTGTATAAGGGATTCTTCTCAAAATGAGCAAGAGTCGCATTAAAATACTCTAAGGGAATAAAAGAGGGTGGCACAATAATTTCTTTTTCATGAGTACTTTTCACAGGCTGTACATAATCACTAGACCGTTCTTCCTTGATGTTTGCATTGGGATTATCACGAAAGAAATCACGTGGAGTGTAATGATAACCACAACTGATTTCATGGTCACATTTCCCAACCTCATTGGGAAAACTTACAACTCCCTCTTCATCAACATATTTCACAAAACATCGAGGTCTCTCACAACTAGGGCAAGCAATCTTGCTTCCCAAACTATACTTTTGCAAATGAAATCTATACTTGCTCATGGATAGATAAGTTTATTCGTTTGCACTATGCACTTTTGCACTATGCTTTGTCTGTAATTCCTCAACTTGGGTTGAAAGTGCAATAGTGCAAGATGCATTTGATGTTTGGTGTTGAATTTTTCGATATTCGCCATGCTTGGTTTTTTTCAGAATTGGCTGCTTTGCCTGACAGAGTTTCTTTAATGCATAGAATACGGTTCTTCTGGGTATTTCATATATTTTCGCAGCAGCGATAGCATCGCTTGCTGTGAATGTATTACCCAACTGAGATAACCAGTCTTCTTTTACATCACCGATAGTATTAGACAAAAGTATCTCTTGTATCCTATGGTAAGTATCTTCATAGTAATCAACCATACGAATAGCGGATTTCACAGAAGACAGGCTTACTGGCTGCATATCTTCTTCGCCTACAGCCCATTTCATTATCTGAAATATCAACGATAAACGTCCTGCATGGCCATTAAGTTTCATGCTGCGACTCTCCACATCTGCATCATCATCAATGCTATTAACATTATCAATGATATTGTTATACCAATCATAAAAATACACCTCTGCCTCCTCGGTCATTTCCAAAACTTTTGGTTCTGCAACATTCCTTGTTTCATTAATCGTGCAGGGAATTTCAAGTACTTTGTTGAGAATAGTCGCCCATTGCCCTGCTATATCAGGTTTAGGAACACTATTATCATTTCTTCTCCATCTTGAAATCTTCCTGTCTTTTGGAAAAATGAAGATAAACCTATCAAGGAATCCGTTAGCAATGAACTCTTTTCTGAACACCTCATGTAGCATGTTGGTCTGTACCGTTCCTATTACATTAATACACGGCGTTTTAACACGAATATGACGTGATGAGGACTTGCGTAGAACTTTAATCGTACCACCACTATAAGCTGTTAGCAGAAGTTCAATAAGATTATTATTGCCATTGTATCTCTTTGCGAAATTGAATAGCCCAATTATCTCGTCTACAATTATAGCTATCCCTCGTGGATTGCGCCAATGAGCCTCTACCATTGCTTCTGGTGTGAAGTCAGATATAATATTGGTCAACCACTTGGGCACTTTCAATTTATCATTTCCTCCGTTCGCCTGCTTGGCACACTCATATTTCTCAAGTTCCTCGCTATATTTCTCGTCAAGACGATCGTCCAAATCGTTGATAGGTTTGTAAAGGAAGTTAAGAGGAGGAGTTTTACCTAAACCAGGTCGCCCAATAAGCATCATATAAAGAGATGGACTATCTTTCCACTCATTCCTGATATTGATTTGGTACGAATTGCCAATGGCAGCCGCCATCGCAGATATAATAATGGATGCCACATACTCAACATTGAAATTTTCATAACGAGAAAGGTTCAGAATAATTTCCTGAATTTTATCAGGGAAAACATCCAACGGCAATCCTCCATCAAGATTATGCTCTACCTTTGCTCGGAGCATATTGGTTAAATGCAACTTATCGACCATAACCACCTCCTCTCCGTTGGGGTAGTTCATCACTTGCCGCAAAGGCATCATAGTGAAAATTGCGCAGGAATCGGTCTACATCTTCTTGAGTATACCAATATTTGTCTCCTTGACGTGAATATCCAAGGTAGCCATTATCACGCAATTTCTTCAGATATTTTTCCTTTATACCCAATTTTGCCATCAGTGCCTTATTATCATATAGATGATTTTGGGGCATTTGATGTTGAGCCAAAGCCTTTTCATGCTTCTCTACAGTGTGGAGAATTTTCTCCAGCAATTCCCGTTCACATAGGGACTCTACATTCTTAATTTTAGCCATATACAATTTAAATTATGGCTCAACTGTCCTGATGCGCACTCGGACTTTTAAGCCGGGTTATTTTGCCATGGTACGATTGTGCACATCGTCCATAACCGCAGCGAAAGTATAGAATCCTTAGGAGGTGAAAAGTTAGGATGAATTAGGCTAATGCGTTAGGAATAATGTTAGGATTGAAATATAACCACCTGATTATAAACAAAAAAGAGTAGCCAAGTGGCTACTCGAAAAATTTATCAATCTCTGTTGATTTTGTTGGTACTGGAAGATCTTTCCTATTTGAACGTGATTGCCCCAATCCTGAAACATCAAATAAATTATTTAGTTCCGTATCAGGGAAAAAGGCAGTTCTTCCAAATTTCCAAAATTCCCTATCATCAATATTGGAGACCGTTGGTTTATCTCCACAATATATGCGACCACACATATATGCTAAAAGAACTTTAGACTCGTTCCATATATAGTGTGTGCCATCTTCTTTCATATAACCAGCTTCTATGGCCTTTGCAAAAACTTTACGAGCCAATTCTGTATCCAATGTTTCAGAAAGAATAATTTCAGCATCAACAGATACAACTTCTTCCACATTCTTAATATTTTTCTCACGAAGAATTTCTGCACCAATGACTAATGCAGCTGCTGAAATCAGAAACATAATTGTGCCCCAAAACTCTGATGAGCCAGTTTCGTTATCGCTGACAGGGTTTACAACCCCAAGTCCAACGAGTAATAATGTGCCTACGAATAATGTAATTGCACTCGACCATAGAATTACTCTTGCATATTTTTTGAAGACGAAGGCAATTGCCAACAAAATAACGCAAAGACCAATATTAAGAAATATAATCTGCAACATACTTCATTCAAATTATTTCTAGAGTTTTAAATTCATCTTTTAAACGTGCCACCTCGGACGAAAGAGTCTCAGGCAGAAATCTGGCATATACTTTCTCTGTAACATCTGTACTGCCATGCCCTAAAAGGCGACTTACTACAGTCATTGACAACCCTTTGTTTAATGCAAACACTGCAAATGAGTGTCTAGCTACATGCATTGACAAATTAAACGGCAACCCAATCTGTTCGCCCACTACCACAAGTGACTGATTGATGCATTTAGTGGCATTATTGCGAGCTTTATAAAGGGCTTCAGCATCATCTAGGTCTAATTCTTCTTTCACAAGATTGAATACATATTTGCAGCCTTCCCGTTTTTCTTGCCACTGTCTTAAGATAGATATAGCTTGCTCTGTAAGAGGAATAACATGGCGTTTGTTTGTCTTAATCATAATTTTTCTCAACTCTTTCTTCTCAAAGTTGATATGCCCCCATTGCAATGTCATTACATCCACAACACGAAGTCCACAAGCATGGAAAGCAAAGAAAAAAATCTCTAAAAACTCTCTCCTACGTGGTTCAGGACAGGTTTTGTAGTATTCCAATAGAGCAAGTAATTGTTCTTTATTCAGGCTCTTCCCATCAAATTCACTCTCCTCTTCCGACAAAGATACCTTAGTAATAATACGCATATCCTGTATTCTTGCATTAACAGAAGGTTCCAGCATACCCATCTCACATGCGTAAGCACATGCTTTTAATATTGGTGTTAAAGAGTGATTGATTGTTGCATCACTATTCTGCTTTATCTCTCTACGCCACAAAATATATGCATCCAATAATTCAGGAGTGATATCGCCAACATAGATAGAATCGGCACGATATGTACCCTGTTTCGTGGAACGAAGGAAGGTTTGGAATATATTCATTCCGCTTTTACCGTTTTCATATCGACTACGGCCAATCTTGTTTCTTGAGTATTCTGAATAAAGACGCTCCAATGTGAACTCAACAAAATCTTTTCCTTGGTCTGGGCGCGTCAATGGCTTATCTGCAAGGAATCCCGAAATAATGTCAGCAGTGATTTGATTGGGATGCTTTTCATTATACTCTGCAAGCATAGAGTCAATCCGGTCAACACGTGCCAACAACAGTTGATTGAGACGTTTGTACTCAGATCCATAACTGACACGAATTTCTCCACGACCTTGATTGCCGTTCTGATTCCAGTCGGTTTCCTTAACAAAGACATTTGTTGTCTTACGTATAATTTGCCTATTCCAAGTATATTCCAACTCAATAGGGTAGGCTTTATTTTTGTCAGACTCCTTCGGTGTGCGGAGACGATATTTGCCCAACGGATATAATCTCTTCGGTCTTCCCATACGCTTCCTTTTGTTTTAATATTCCTGAGGATGCACAAAGGTAGTGTATTTTAGACAAACAAACTCTGTTTTCAAGAAGAGAAATTGCATTTTAGACAAACAAACCACACCATTTAAGCCTATAAAACACCAGCGGGACAAACAAATTATTTTTGCTTATCCCGCTGATATTAAATCATTTAATTTGATTTTAGCTTCTTAATATTCCTCCTCGTTAAAAAAGAAATCTTCTTTACTAGGATAATCCGGCCAAATATCTTCGATACTCTCATAGATTTCGCCTTCATCTTCCATCTCTTGCAGATTCTCTATCACTTCAAGAGGAGCACCCGAACGCATAGCGTAATCAATCAATTCGTCCTTGGTCGCCGGCCAGGGAGCATCTTCCAGTTTCGATGCTAATTCCAATGTCCAATACATAATCTTGAGTATTAAAAAGTGAATACTTATTTTCTATTTTTCGGCAAAAGTATAATAAAATCTATCATTTCCAACTATTATCCCAGAATATTTCACTATTTTGTTCATCAAAATTAATTTTTCGGGATAAAACAAACAAATAATCTGATAATCTGTTGACAAAAGCTAACACTTCGGGAGAAATTGTACAAGTTTCGGACAGAGTCAGAATGCGACGTTCGGCTCTTCGACAAATCGTACGGCACACATGACAAACAGCCGCTCCACGGCTACCTCCGGGTATGATAAAGGCACAAAGTTCGGGCAGTTGTTCATCCAGCTTATCAATCTCGCGCTCGATGCGTTCCACATCTTCCGGAGTAAGGATACTGGCGGCTTTCAGTTGTGTTTTTTCCTGGTCAGTTGCCAGATGTGAACCGATAGAGAATAGCTTATGCTGTATACTCAGGATAAAATCCCGGTCTGCCTCATCCAGCAAATACGTATTCAGCCATCCCAGATGGGAATTAAGTTCGTCAATTGTTCCGTATGCTTCCAAACGAATATGGGTCTTCGGAACGCGGCTTCCGCCAACAAGACTGGTAGTTCCTTTGTCACCGGTCTTTGTATATACAAGGCTTTTTTTCATAAACGTCTATTTTTCATCATTACTATATATAAGATTAACGTATAAAGGTAATCAGAAGTTGACGATATAATGCTGTTTAATCTTTGTTGTATCAAAAAAAAGCAAGCCTGCATCATACAAGTCAAAAGTGATTCCCACCCGCTCATCATTCTGTAACTGTTTCCAAAGATTTTTCATTGCCTTTGAATAGCAGATCCCATGAACGACAAACAAACTATTCGGAGTAGTCCGACGGGAACAGATGTTAAAAACTTCTTCCAGCAAAGCCGGATTCCGATAGTCATTCAGATACAGAAAGTCTACCGGAGTATCGGCATCCAGAAAGAGCTCTGATAAGTCAGAAGCAAAAAGATACCCGGCAGAAGGTTTGGCTGACTGTAAATATAAAGAGGCTGCCGAGGGCTGGCCTACTTCTATGATAGTGGCCGGTTGCACTTTATTCACCAGGCGGAACAACAGACGGTTGATCCTTGGTATTCCTTTCTCCCATCCCTGTGTTGTGATCCGCTTTTTCTGTTCCGCCTTCAGCAGGTCGTATGCATAATAAGGCATCTTCTCATAAATCACGTCCGTGATCAGACTGAAAGCAAAAGGAGAGTGCACACCATATCCGCAACGGTAGCGGAAACGGGAGAGCCAGATTAAAGGTCTTTTTAGGTAATACAGAAGATTCATAAACCAGTCTTTCATTTTTTTTGTTCGTGACGCAAAGATATATTATTTTATTGAAAAAAGGGCCGGCTCCCGCGGTGGACCGACCCTTTTAATCATTTATTTCAAGTAACTACTGCAGTCTGAATACTACAGGTACAGTATATTTTACTCGAACTTTCTTACCGTTCTGCACTCCGGGCTTCCACTTAGGCATTCCACTTATCACACGGATAGCTTCTTTATCCAGGTAAGCATCTACCCCTCGTACAACTGTCGGATTAGTAATCGATCCGTCTTTGTCTACAACAAACTGAACAATTACGCGTCCTTGTGAGCCCATCTCCTGAGACATTGTCGGATATTTGATATGAGTACTCAAATATTTCAGCAATTCAGCTGAACCACCAGGAAATTCAGGCATGATTTCTACACTTACGTGAATAACATCTTCCTCAACTTCTTTAGTTTCCACTACTGGCGGTACCCAAACAACCTTGTAAGGTTCATTCACATTGTCCGGCACTACTGAAACGTTATCCGTCACCTCTTCGGTATCATCTACTATTTCGATCCATTCGGATTGCTTGATTTCCGGTGGAGGGGGCGGTTCCAGTTTCTCTTCAGGGAATGTGATTGGAACGAGCTCCGTTACAAAGATGGATTCATCATCAGATGATACTGCCGCAACTCTTACATCATGCTGTGTCCATTCGAACGATACGAACATGAAAGCAAGCGCAACAACCAAACCCATCAACAACCAAGAACCTCTTTGATTCTCAATTGCAGCCTTTTTTGATTTCTTGGCTTCCATAAAAAATGTGTTTAAGTAATTAATAATAGAAAATATATAGCATATATACTACTTTTCGTTTTCTGTCTTAAGCATTACTTAAAGTGCTCTCTAGCTGCAATAAATATAGCATTTTTATGGATAGGATGTAACTTTAGTTCTTGTTTATTTTATTCTTTTTCCTTCTTTTGGATAAAATTTATGAATTAGCATTCAATTCCGCCATTCTACTTTCACAAGCAGAATCTGTCTTGCAACTCTTTTTTATATTTCCTGGAAACAAATAACTCTGTCACGTTATCAAAAGGCGGATAAAGCATACATTTATTATCCTTTATAATCATCAAATAATCGATATTAATAATATATGATTGATGTATCTGAACAAAACAAGGCGAATATTTGATTATCTGTTCAGCAGTCATTCCACGCCGTAACACCACTGGCAATTGAGTGCTAAGTATCACCTCCCATTGCTTGCGTTCGGCACAATAACGAAAAAACACAACCTCAGCCGGATGCAAGGCACGCATATCATTAGTCGGTGTAAACACTATGAATGTTTGCCCCATATACAAAGATGCTCCTATTGGCAATGACCTTTTTTGTTCCGCTTCTACTTGTGTTATAAAGCGTGTAAGAATGCACTCCAGTTCCTGTTCCTTGAATGGTTTCAACAAATAATCGAACACCGATTCTCTAATAGCATGTATCATATACTTTTCATAAGCCGTATAGAAAACCACCCGTATATTCCATGAAATACTGTCGCGCAGACCATGCAACAAATCTAAACCTGCTGTATCCGACATTTCCACATCCAAAAACAACAAATCCGGTTGTATCTTAACTATAAGTTTCTTTCCCTGCTTATCATTTCGCGCAGTTCCTTCTATAGAGAAGCGTGGATTCTTTTTCAATGCATCACTCAACTTCCCAATAGCCACTTCATCGTCATCAACTATAACTACTTTATACTTATTCATATCTTCTGTGTTTTCTTCTGGTGGATATTCCCATAATATTATATCCAGTTACTATTTCATCAAGTGAGGATGCGGTGTACGAGGCACCTGCCTGGCTTTTTCTCTTATACCATATTGATCCGAAGTTTTAAACGAATTAAAATCTCGCAACGGATCATAATTTATATCCTTTGCAAAGAACTCTTCTATTACAAATGGCTTACCAGCTATTGTTTTAATTCTCTCTACAATCAGCTGACGCGATATTGTATTGAAATATAGACGGTTATCATCCATACAACTTATAATTTCAGAGTGCCAGATACCACTCTTATAGCCCATCCCTCCTTCGAAAAAGCCTGTGCGGGGATACCGGGAATCATTCAGCAAGTGCTTCCAATAGACGCTACCCTTAGTATTATTAAAATCTGTCGTAAGGTTCAGACCAAGGGGAACCTCCCATGCCTGGCTTTCTATTGACTCAGCTGTATAGTTTGGGCTATCGTTATAATGATATTCATCTAATAGTTTACCAAAGCCATGTCCTCCGCCTTCATGTACAAAAATATTTTTCCAGTCACCAGTACTTATACCAATACTAGAATTTCCAGACCATTGAAGATTCCCTTCTGTCAGCGGAATAATAGCGTAACTTAATCCGTTATTCCATATCCAACATATACCTCCATAGCGTGAATCATTAACTAAAAGAAAAACAGGAACTTTATCAATAGACGTTTTATTCTCTATGATATCCGGACAGGTAGAACTCACGAAATCGAAAATCTCATTATAATCTTTTACTTGCATGTCCGAGTAATTGTTTCCCCAACTTGTTTTAAAATAGGTGTTTCTCATTTTTCCCGTATCCGTATTTCCCGCACCAGTTTCTTCTGAAACAGTAGGAAGGATATAAACATTGAAATATTCACGATATGATTTATATGGCTCTACAGAGAATAAACAGTTTAAAGCTTCACGTGCACTACTTTCAAACAAGCCATTAGGCGCTAATTCATTGGTGGTAAATCCATCACCTGTTACAACCAGAGTTACCGGATGGTTTTCCCTCATTTTTTGATATACAATAACATCTCCTGTCGAATAGGTTTCAGGAGAATAAAGGCTGCCTTGTGTCACATTGACGCTTTCCCAGCTAGCTACACTAACGCCATTCAATGTAACCTGCCTGTCTCCCAAAACAGTAAGATGCATAATATAATGTACTCTAGAATCAAAAGTTTGGTCTAGTTTTATAAAAAAAGGACTCTCATTAACCTTCAATTCTATGGCTTGTTCATCAGAAAGATGCTGAGGCGGAATTAAAAGTGAAAATCGCCTTGAACTGTTATCAGAGGTTTCCTCTTTTAATTTCATAGCTTCAATACTCGTTACGGTTCCATGAGTACTTACCGCACCATTTTCCAAATTTAATGAACATTGGTTGCACGCTTTCAGATATATATTGGAACAAACATCTGATATCCCATTGGCATAATCCACTTGAAATGTAACTTGTGACATTAAGTGAGAAAAATGAATATCAACCGCTGCTTCAGATATAATGTATTCCTGTTCGGCAAATAACAAATCGCTTTCTTTCTGTTTATTCGCATTATTTTGCAGAGTTGCAACTTCAAATGGCAGAACAGCGTTTTCTAATGGCTGTATAAATGGATAATAAGCTACCATCCTCATTTTCTGACCTTTATTCTCAGCAGGAAATGAAAACCGCTTACCGAGTGACCATTGATTGCCGTCAAAAATACAAGCTTGATTATATAAATAGCTGTCAGGAGAGAGCTGACTACCTTGTTCTGTTAAAAATACTCCGATAATATCTCCTGTATTAAAAGAAATACTTGAATCTTGTGGTTTTCCATCAGTTGACTGAAATCCATTAGATATAGATTGACTGATTTCAAAGTATATTCTTTCTTCTTCGTGTTCTGTAGAACAAGCTGCCAGAACAAGCAGCATTACTAAGGTACGTAAGCCAGATAAAGCAATGCGTTTCATATATCATTCATTTTATTGGACAGTTGATAAATCTATTGTTATCTTATACTCCTTTCCACTTTCTAATATAAGAGGCTCTTGCAATTGATAATGGTAAAAACGACCTTTATATTTGAAATTAATCCACTGTCCGACCGGAACGCTTTGCGGAATGATTATAGCCTCAGCTGTTTGCCTATTTTCGTCATAATACATTTGAATAACCTGTGGTGATATACTTGACTCATAGCTCACTTCTCCGGTAACTAGATTAACGATAGCTCTATTATAGACATTGGTCACTTGTACCCCATTCTTCATATCACTGTTTGTGATAGAAGTAGTATTTATGAATGAAACAGTTAATTTACTGAACAAGTGATTGAATAATAAAGGAATCCCTCCATTATACTTCTCATAAATAATATCTGTAGTAGAAGCCCATAAGAAATCACTTTGTCTTAATAATTTCCGATTACTTTGATCATTCGGAAGCTGAAAGTAAACGTTTGTGAAGTCTTTATCTAACGTACTGCTAGCATAGGGATAATATCCTATCCCCATAAGTGTATAGGGGACTTTTTGCCAATACAGTTGCATCTCAGAATCCCAGCCAACACTTCCATTATATTCAACGGGAATATTACTTACCCAACATTCGCTACCATATTTCCACTTTGCAGCTTTGTTCTGATCAAATAGGAAAATTCCAATTTTATCTCCTTCTTCAAATCCTCGTTCCATAGTCGAACGCGTGGATACACTAACAGCAGGAAGAAAGGTTATTATTTCTTTATCGCATTTATCAACTTCTTCACTACTACACGAATGGAATAAAAACGATAGAATAACAATCAGAGTTTGTAAGTATATAACCGTTTTCATAATTATTAGATCTAAAATAAAGAGGAACAAGCCTTAATCTTATAAGGCTTGTTCCTGAAAACATTATTTATTAATTAACGAATACGAGTAATAGTTGCTCCTTTAAACAAGGTGTTTTCATTTACAATCATACCGATATGAGCAATGCCTTTTGCTGTATTCCTATTACTTTCGTTTATTCTCATTACGCCATTGGCCTTAGGTTCCCAATGATAGTTATTAATAGTACCACCTAATTCTCCGCTCTGTCCAACTCCCCATGTAACAGTTTGAAGTTTTGTTATACTAGATGTTCTAGCACGAGTCCATCCCCCCGATTGTAAAATTGGATCAAAGTCAGCATTAGGTCTTTCTTTTATATTTTTAGAGAAATACCAAGCAACTAAACCGTCTGAAGAGTTATAGTAATTTGAAGAGTATTCTAAAATCCATTGATAATATTTAGTGGCATACGCACCGATAGTTGTATACCAAGACCATTCACTAGTTGTATATGTAACATTGCTTACATACGCCTCTGGCTGGTTAGTTCCAGACTTCGTCGTGATTTCTTTCCTTATAAGTTCCCCTCGTTCACCGTCCTTATTAAATCCTAAGAGGAACAAAACGTGTTTGGTTTGAGGCTCCAGACCATAGAACGAAATTACATAATTATCATTAGGTGTACAGCGGTTTTCATCTGTCTTCATAACATCTATTATTTCTTCATCTGTATATCTTTCAATGAATGAAGCTTCAAACACCACAGCATAGAAATATGTTACATTACTACCATACTCAAAGTCTGTAGCAAAACAATCGCTCAACACAACAACCGTTTGGGCTGTCACATTACTTCCTGCTGCCAAGCCGGCTTTCTGAATAATTTTCACTGATTGAGAAGAGCCACCTGACGAGGATATATTAAGTGTAACATCCCGATCAGCAGGTGAGTTATTAAAACTGTTTGCTGATACTTTAATAGCAGCATTTCCTACACCATTTGTTGAAGATACAGTCAGCCATTCAGGCACTCCACTAATACTCCAAGAAGTATTACATGTGATATTGAATGTTTGTTCTTTTCCTGCTTCTGCAAGATTAATTTCTTTCACATCAACAGATAGAGATACAGAAACTCCTTGCTGCACTACGGATACAGGTTCAGAAATTTCGCCTCCTTCGCTTTGCACTATAAGTGTACATTTACGTTCATCTATATCTTTACTCTCTTGTGCTGTTAATACCACAGAAGCATTTCCTTTGCCCGATGAACTGGATAGAGACAACCATCCTGAAGCTCCGGTTATAAGCCATGAGGTATTACTTTGGATTTTCAGTACTTGTGAATCTCCGTCCGAAGAAAGTGTAAACGTATTAGGAGACACAGTCAATAATGTTTCCGCTTCATCGTCATCACTACCTCCGCAACTTGCTATAACAAGCGCAAGAATGAATGTTAGCAAATAATTTCGTTTCATATGTTCATTGTTTGTGTATGTAGTCCCCAATCATACCGTTTTAATGTAATTGTATTCGATTTATATAAGAAAACGCATAGGGACTATACTAAATATCCATTCATAAAGAGCAATTTCATCTTTTATGAGAGTAATAGATATTAGTATTTGCTGTTTCATATACAAATATTGTTATGAGTTAATTTTATTATAAATATCTTAGAACATAATTGAAGAGTAGCTTCCAAATGAGATGTAGTCTTCATTATATTGTTCGTTACAACTACACAGTATGATAAACAGACATAGAAAAATACGATATTTTTTCATGTTTTGAATGTGTATATAGATTAATTACTATTAGCAAAGATAAGAAACCGGACAAAATAAAAAAAACACAATAACCGAGAAATATGATTATCCGGTCGTTTCGAACGACTAATTGAATGAAATTCGTGCTTAAACGGGCAATAAATTATATTAATATATAACATAAGATATGATTTCAGATACTCTCGGACAGATTACCACTTTCACATCTAGATATTGGTAGAAATCACTTATATATTTCAAACTTAATACAGTTTTAGAACACAATATAAACAGCATTTTAGGTTTCAGTCAGCAAAACATAAAACAAAAATATACAGCATAGCATTATATTTTGCAGTATAGATCGTATTATCGCATTTTAGTTCAACGCCTATTTTTCACCATTTTTTTATTCACTTTTTTATTTATTACTTTGCATATATTGTTATGTGATTATCTAATACCGACAATCTCACATACTTAATAAAAAGCACTAATTAAGACAAACTAATAAATTATGCATGGAGAGACTACCTCTGTAAGAAAAGATATCTTTCCATTTAATCTATAAGCTTTATGTTAGACACAGGACAAGTTATAGCAGATAGATACGAACTACTCAAACAATTAGGAAGAGGTGGTTTTTCAGAAGTTTGGTTAGCACTGGATAAACTCACAGATGTTAAAGTAGCCATTAAAATATATGCGCCGGGTATGGGGCTTGACGATGCCGGGATTTCTCTCTTTACACAAGAATTTTCTTTAGTATTTGATATTAATCATACCAATTTATTACATCCTACTTACTATGATTGTTGGGAGCGAATGCCATATCTGATTCTGCCCTTCTGCAAAAACGGGTCTATATTCAAATACCTCACTGACAATAATCGAATCACAGAAACCGAAAGTTGGCATCTACTTCATGATGTTGCCGAAGGACTAGCCTATCTTCATGCAAAGCTTCCTCCTGTTATTCATCAAGATATAAAACCGGATAATATTTTAATTAATGATGAAAACGGGTATATGATAACCGATTTCGGGATCAGTACACGAATTAGAAGCACATTACGTAGAAATCAAGGGCAAGAACTTAGTGGAGGCACATTAGCTTACATGGGACCCGAACGTTTCGGTCCATCCCCTACCCCTATTATGGCAAGTGACATCTGGTCATTAGGGGCGACAATGTACGAACTGCTAACGGGGTTACCTCCTTATGGTGATCATGGAGGTCTGTTGCAGAAAAACGGTGCCGATATTCCACTTATCAATAATGAGGAGTATTCACAAGAGCTTAAGGAGATCGTTTATAAATGTCTTGCTCTAAACACATGGGACAGACCTACTGCCAGACAAATCGCTGATTATGCCTTCCAGCATATCAATGGTAACTCGGTGCCTCTCAATATACAAAGTTCACAACAAACGACCTCTGATCTTTCATCAAAAGATGAGATAAATGAAATTCAAACTCCAGAAGGGCAAGAAAATCTTTCATTTGAATTAAAGGATAATCATGAGCCCTCATCCATTCATTCTGATGCAGAATTTCCTGTTATGCAATCATCCGATATAAAAAAGAGAGTTTCTACGCTGTTTAAAAGAGAGCATCGCAAACTCATTATTATTGCGGCTATTATAATTATATGTGCAACCATTGTTACCATCTATCTGGCAACAAGTGGGAAAGAGCCTACACCAAAGCCAAAACAAGAAATAGCTTCAAAAACCAATGCTAACGATAGCATATGCTCGGCAATCATTCTAGAAGGCGATAATTACAAAAGTCTAGGTAACATTTTCCGATATACTATTGATACTTTAAGACAAAATAACGACTCCGTTTTTGAAGATTTCTATATAAATGCTATCAAGAAGTATCGTGAGGTAAATCTTTATAAAGATTCAGTTTTTATTTCTAAGGAAGGATACATGGATCTTGCAGAAAATCAAATAAAGCAAGTGGAAATTATATTAGATTCTGCATACCATATGTTCACAGGAAAGGCAGATACCATGAGAATGTTTGAGCAAATAGAAGCAGCTGAGGCTTTCGAAAATCGTGCAAAGAAAATAGAACCATATATAAACATAGACAACAATAACAATGAAGAAATGCATTAAGTTACTAATTCTAGTCTTCGCTCTTGCTATGCCAATAAGTACATGGGGGCAGTGTGCCGCCATTTACAAAAAAGGGGAGACAAGCATGAAAAAAGGAAGATACAGGGAAGCTATCAAGTCCTTTAAAGCAGCAATGAAATGCGACAGCAAACTGGAGCAGGATTGCAAAAGTAAGATTAAGGAATGCGAGGAGAAACTCAAACCGGCTCCCAAGTCCACTCCTGCCCCTGTCATCGAAGTTACCAGACTTGCCATTACCCCAGATTCTGTAAGATTTGGCTACGAGACGACAAAAGCCGAATACATCAAAGTAGATAGTGCTCCGGAAGAATGGACGGCAACTTCAGATTCAAACTGGTGTAAAGTGATTCCTCATGGAAAAAACTTATCTGTAAGTTGTGAAATAAACCAACTGACTTCTGAACGTAAAGCCACTGTTACCATTAGCAACGGGAAAATGGAAGAAACAGTCAAGGTCGTTCAAAGTGGTCAAAAAGAATTCATCAATATAGCATTGGACAAATTGGAGTTCGGTTCCAAAGGCGAAATTAAAGAATTACCAATAAAGACGAATACAGAATGGGAAGTAATAAATATTCCAAGTTGGTGCGAAGTCATAGCAAAGGACAGTGACAAACTGATTCTAAAAGTTGGTAAAACCAAAAAAGCCAAAGAAGGAACTTTGATACTAAAGACGAAAGGAGGAGAAATTTCTTCCGCCATCCTCTCACAGAAAAAAGGAGGTATATTTTAAGATGATTAGAGATGACTATACATGAATCGTCATCTTAGGCGTCGACTTATTTATACTTTAAGTGGTTCAACAATTAAAATAAGTTCTTATGAGATGTATGAATTGTGGTTGGGACAATCTATCTGATACAACGGTCTGTCTAAAATGTGGACAACTATTGAGTATTTCGACTGGTTACGCCAACAATCAAAATGATTTTGTGTCAAGAGAAGGTTATGGAGAAGCCATCCCCAAACCCACAGTGCTAAATGCAAATCCTAATAGAGAAAAGTGCAGAAAAACTGTTGTATTCCCCACTTTGAATGAGCCCGATACCCATTCTGCTATCACACAGCCTGCTACAGAATGCCCGAACTGCAGTTATCCGATAGTAGGTGAATTTACAAGCTGCCCTTGCTGTGGGACACCTCTGGAAAGAGCCGATAATTCCGCAGACGACGAACATAAAAAAATGGAAGAAAAAACATCTTTCTTGCCGGAAGATAAAATGAATTGTCAGGAATGCGGAAAAGAGATAGATATTACCTGCTCATTTTGCCCGCATTGTGGTGTCCGTGTACATCGTCCCACTATCCGACGACAGATAAAAAATATAGCAGAAACAGAACCGGAAGATATTACACCTCATTGTTCTTTAACCATCATTCCGGAAGAGAATGAGAACATTCCTTCAGAAAAAATGGAATATGAAGGAAAATCGATCATTTTGAACCGGGAAAATACAGAAGTATCCAACCGGACTATCACCTCAAAGGAACAAGCAGAAATAGTTTTCGAAGATGGGCATTGGTATCTGCTCGACCGGAGTGAACTAAGAACAACCTTTATTCAGGCAAACAGAAAAATAGAGATCATACCTGATGATATTATCGTATTAGGTGACCGAAGATTTAAATTTGAAAGTGATTTATTGTGACCAACCAATCTGTCGATAGATGTGATTATAATGTAGGAGAATACATCGATAACCGTTATCGGGTTTCCAAAACATTAGGCGAAGGTTCTTTCGGTAAAGTATACCGAGTTACGGACAACGCAGGTAAGGACTATGCGCTGAAACTATTAAGACTTTGGGAGGTTCCACCCGAAATACGGAAACCATTGACAGATCGTTTCGAAATGGAATTCAAAACAGGGCAGATAGACTGTGAATACTTGGTGAGTTCTATAGACTATGGTACGGTTGGAGGCAATCCCTATATCGTCATGGAGTATTGCCCGGGAGGAGATCTGACACCCTATTTAGGCTCTCAAAACAGTAAAATCCCTTTGATTTGCCAACAAATCCTTCTTGGCCTACATTCTTTACACATCAGAGGAAAAGTCCACCGTGACTTAAAACCGGAGAATGTTCTTTTTAAGAGCAATGGAGTAGCTGCACTGACAGACTTCGGTATAGCGGGCGATAGAAATAAACGTATGACGGAACGTAACATTTTCGGCAAGCCCAATCAAATATTCGGAACTTATGCCTATATGCCCCCCGAACAAGTGAACCGTATGCGAGGTGAAGCCACAGTTTTACCTACTACAGATATTTTTTCTTTTGGAGTATTGGCCTTCCAACTTTTGACCGGTAGCCTGCCCTTTGGTGAATTAACCAGTCATAATGAATTGGCTCTATACCAAAAACGAGGAAAAGATGGAGACTGGAACCGCCGGAAGTTAGTACAGATAAAAAACGGGAAAGAATGGGATCGACTTTTTTCAGGGTGTCTGAATCCCGATTTTAAAAACCGCTTTCAATCCGTCAAGGAAGTTTTGAAATATCTGCCGGAGACCCAACAGGTCCCTATGGAAAGGGGATATTGCCCACCACAAACTGTCCAAGGTTTTTGCATGCGTATCATGCATGGCGAAGAATATGGAAAGCTTTATCAACTAAGCGAATTTGCCACACATGGTTGCAGAATACTTACTATCGGCAGAGAGCCTGATAATCTGCTGCCTGTAACAGAGCGGCAAAGTACTTATGTATCACGCCATCATTGTACACTGGAAACGACACCTTCCGGTGACCATTGGATTATTCGGGACGGACAATGGCAAAAAGAGCAAAAAGTATGGCAGGAGTCCAGCAACGGCACTTATGTCAATTCTGCACAAGTCACCCAACAAGGTTACAGGCTAAAGGTTGGCGATATCATATCTATTGGAGACGTAAAAATGAGATTTGAAAACTATTAACTATATATTAAGTAGTATGGATACACAAAATTACAAACGTACCCTAGCCGGCTCAGTAGGTGCCGGTATGGGAGCATTGATGGGTGCCTCAGGCAGAACTTACTTCATTCTGGAGCATAAGACTCCATCAAAGTATCATCAGGCAGGCGAATCTCAAAAAATCATTGTCGATCAAGTAGAGCTGGGTAGAGATGCCTCCTGCCAAGTACGCTTTGATGAAAGTTTCGAAACAGTGAGCCGCAAACACGCTGCAATTGTACGTGATGGTGAAAATTGGAAACTAATTCATCTCTCACACTCCAATCCGACATTAGTAAACGGACATCCGATTAATGGTTCTTACTATTTACAAACCGGAGATGAGATACAATTATCTGTAGGAGGACCACGCTTGGGATTTATAGTTCCACAAGGGCGCCAAGCGTTAACTTCCAGTATCGGTTTGACAGAAAGAATGAGTCTTTTCCGTAAGCAAGCCTTACGCCCCTACAAAACGGCATTAACTATTATGGGGATTGTTTTCGTATTGGCTGTTGCCGGTCTGGCTGCATGGAATTATAGTTTGGGGGTAAAAAATGACTTACTGGCTCAGAAAACAGAACAACAAGAAGTTCAACTAAGAGGGTATCAGAACCAGTTGGATTCACTAGGAACTGAACGTGCGGCTTTAGAAACACAACAACGGGAACTAGAAGCTAAATTACGAACTAGCGATGGAAATACAGAAGCATTAAAGTCACAGCTAGCTAATGTAAATAATCAATTAGGCAATGTAAATGCCAGTTTCTATAAAGTAAAATCTGATTTGGACAATCTTTCAAGTACCATAGCTGCCGAAAATGCAACAGAAGAAGTAGAAGAAGCCAGTTATAAGCCACAGACAACTCAACAGGCGAGGACTCATCAAGATAATGTAGAGTCCGATGTGGTAGAAGAACAAGATCATAATGCTTCGGGAGATCTGAAAGATTATTACGATCATATCTATACAATCAAAGTTGACCATATTGAAATCGAATATAATGGCACAAAATTCGATCCGGGCATACAAGTATCAGATATTATTTGCGGAACCGGTTTTATGCTATCTGACGGAACATTTGTTACAGACAGACAAAACGTTGAGCCATGGATTTTCTCTAATACCGAATGGAAAGATTCATGGCGTAGACTACTGGCCATATACAGAGGAGCCGGATGTAACATAATATTACATTATCGTGCTTATAGCACCAAGGGAACAGGAAAACCTTTAACATTCACAAATGCAGACTTTAGCAGAAACCAATTATATGACACCACATTTACTGAAATAGAGGTGGAAAAGTCAATCAGGGTACAACTAAGAGAGCATGGTATAAAGCTAGCTTATAAACGTAGAAACTATGTACAAGTCAGTATAGTGACTCCTGCTGCCTATAGCTGGGCATATATTAGAGGTAAAGGTACTTTCGGCGAAGGTCTTCCTTTTGATACAACAGCAGCAAACAACATGAATGGAGGAACTGAAATACAGATGGTAGGCTATGCAGGTTATGCTGACATTCATAATCTAACTCCGGCACACTTCAACGACCACACTAATATTTCTGATACAAAATACCGAACTATCGTATTACAAAACCGCGTGGCGGAACCTGGATATTATGGTTCTCCAGCATTCCTTCTGGAAAATGGAACATATCAGGTAATCGGCTTCATGGTAGGTAGTATAGAGGGCAAAGACCGTTTAGTTCCAATAGGAAATATAAAATAAAAATTATGTCTGAGATAAAAATTAAATTAGCGGCAGGCACTGATGTTGGTTTAGTCAGGAAAAACAACGAAGACAACTTTGTAGTAAACCGGGATTTAAGCCAATCGGAATGGATCATTCCTCAATCTTCCGAAACCATTCCTTTAGGTAAGTATGGCACTTTACTGGTAGTAGCCGACGGAATGGGTGGTACTAACGCCGGAGAGGTTGCATCCGCCATTGCCATTGAGACGGTACAAAACGCATTTACGCCAGAAAAGCTGGAAAACATCGTAACACTCGAAGATGAGATGGTCACAGAAGAAGCTATTGAAGAATTCTTGACCAAGACAGTCAAAGCCGCTGATTTAAATATTGTCAATGCAAGTAAAGAAGATAGTAGTACCCAAGGCATGGGTACTACTATTGTCATTGCCTGGATATTAAATGAAAAAGCCTATATTTGTTGGTGCGGTGATAGTCGCTGCTATGTTTTCAATGCCAATTCGGGATTCTGCCGTCTATCCAAGGACCACTCCTACGTACAAGACTTGGTCGATCAAGGAAAACTGGATCCGGAGAATGCTTTTGACCACCCTTACAACAATGTCATAACTCGTTGTTTAGGTGATCCGACCAATCGTTCCAATCCCGATTTCCGCTCTTACAATCTAAAGGACGATGACATTTTTCTGCTTTGCAGCGATGGTCTATGCGGTTTGTGCCACGACGAAGAGATTATGCAAATCATCGAGGAAAATCAAAATGATTTGGTGGTCTGTAAAGACCAACTGATAGAAGCCGCTCTTGCTGTCGGCGGATATGACAATGTAACGATAGTACTTTGTCATATTATCCAGAAAGAGACGGACGAGCCCAAAGCTAATCTGAACAACACTGTATTCAGCAAACCGAATAACCATAAATTCCGGAAAATAGTTCTATTACTTTTTGTCTTAGCCCTGTTACTGGGAGGTTATCTTTATAAAAACCCACAGCTATCCGCAAAGTGGAAAGCTAAGATTTTTCCGACGGATACAGTCATTGTTACAGAAACAGATACCTCAACAATCTCTCCTCAACCAGATTGACAAACAAAATACATGCAGTTCAACAGTGGTGACATATTTGCTGAACACTATCAGCTGGAGAAAAAATTAGGCACAGGAAGCTTCGGAGAAGTCTGGTTAGCCCGAAACACATTGGCAGATGTAGAAGTTGCCATAAAGTTTTATGGCCTGTTGGATGATAACGGCATAAAAGACTTTCGGGAAGAGTTCAAACTTGCCTATAAATTACATCATCCCAACTTATTACATCTTAATCATTTTGATGTATTTGAAAGATGTCCGTTTCTGATAATGCCTTACTGTTCTAATGGTTCCTCCGCTACCTTGATCGGCAAAATGTCCGAAAAGCAAATCTGGCATTTCATACGCGACGTATCATGTGGACTCATGTTCTTGCACAGTCAAAACCCGCCAATCATCCATCAAGATATAAAGCCCGATAATATTCTAATCGGTGATGATGGTAAATTTATCATTTCCGACTTCGGCATTAGCCGCAAATTAGAGCATACATTCCGTAAAAGCACTAACAAAGTAAAAAGTTCCGGAACACTTGCTTATATGGGACCGGAACACTTTTCTGAGAAACCATTTATTGCAGGTACCAGCGACATATGGTCTTTAGGCATGAGTATTTACGAATTGCTGACCGGTCACATTTTATGGGAAGGTATGGGTGGTTGTGTCCAACTGAATGGTGCACGTATCCCAGCCTTAGATAACGGCTATTCTCCCCAACTGGACCAGTTTCTTCATGCATGCCTCTCGCTTAACACATGGGATCGTCCCACTGCTCAGCAAGCTTATAACTATGCTAACTCTATGCTAAGGCAAGAAGTAAATCATCCGCACTCACCATCAGCGGTACATGCTTCAACACCTCCACTCCCACCAGCGCCATCACGTTTACAAAAAAGAATTCGTCTCTCCACTATAAACAAACGCATGGCAGGATGGATTATTATTGGCATATTATTCCTATTCATGCTGATCAAAGGAGTTTCCGCATTCTTCGGAAGTATTGAGGAAGAGCGCAGATATAACGCCTGCCGGACAACAGAGGATTTCCGACATTTCCTGAATCGTTATCCTGCCTCATCTCATGCAGAGTTTGTAAAACAGAAAATTTGTATGCTGGTAGAAGACAGCATTAAAAAAGAAATAAAAAAGAATAGAGTAATCGCACCAGTAAGTGTAGATACTATAGAACCGGAACAACCTAAAAAGGAAGAAATAGTAGTAAAGCATCCTTCTTGGTCACGTCCAAAGCCTAAAGTAGAAATAGTTTACCCCGCTCCTGACACAAAAAAAGCCAAAAGAAAAGATGAAGAACGCATGTTCCTCAATTGTCAGACCATAACCGATTATGAGAAATATCTGCGACAATATCCCAAAGGAAAGTTCGCTTATAAAGCCAAAAGGGCAATTCAACAAATAGAGTCCGGAATGATGGAGAGTCATCCGACACAGGAAATACACGTCAAAAAAAGCACCAGAGTAAGTTTCGGGCTATAACCACTAACTTCAATAGATAGATTATTTTCTCATTTTTCTCTATCACCTATCACCCGTCACTCCACATACAGTTATTCATCGCACTTGCAGACAAGATGACAGGTTATCCGAACCTATCACCACATCTATCACCTATCACCACTTGTATCATCCAAAACATTAATACTTATCACCTAGAGTATTGGTAGATAAGTTCCACTCTATTAGAACTAAACTTACTTTACTCTAATAGATAACTTCCTTTCTGCCTATTGCAAACTACAAACGTAAGCTCTGTTTTTATAAACACAAGCTTCATTTATAAAAACAAAGGTTTCATTTATATAATTGAAACTTGCGTTTATAGTTTGTAAGCGAACAAAAACAACTTTACTATTAGAGGAAAGGAACTTTGCAATAGGAAGAAAGGAACTTTTCTATTAATAGACTACACACAAATCTATAATAGACAACGAACCAACCGGTATACAAAAAACTTTAAGAAATGTACAACACAAACATTTGTAAAGCCGAATAATAAAGCGTACCTTTACATGCCTTCCGGAAGAAAGACATTAACAATAACAAATTCAATAATTAGATCATTTTACAGACACATTCATTATGAAACTTACTTTGATGCGGGACAACGGAGGGACACCAACCATGCGAACGTTGGACATAAACCTACAAATAGAAGCGATGAAGCATGAGACGAAAGCCCAACCGATCAGCAATCTACGGACAAGCATACGTTACGCATCACCGGACGCCAAGCTGGACGACGCCAAGAAATTGGCAAAAGTCATCCCGGCTGCAGCTTTTCGCAAAACGGCCAACGGCATACAGATGACCGCATACAACGGAATCATACAAATAGAAGTCAATCATCTGGCAAACTTGATGGAAGTGAACCGGGTGAAGCAGGAAGCGGAAGAGCTTTCGCAGACTTATCTTGCTTTCATGGGTTCCAGCGGACATTCCGTAAAAATATGGGTACGGTTCACACGACCGGACAAATCACTTCCCAAAAACCGGGAAGAAGCGGAAATCTTTCAAGCGCATGCCTATAGAAAAGCTGTCAGCTTATACCAGCCGATACTCTCCTATTCCATTGAATTGAAAAATCCGGCATTAGAGCAATTTTGCCGGCAAACATACGACCCGGAACTTTATTACAATCCCGACTCCACCATTATGTATATGCGCCAGCCAATGGAAATGCCCTCGGAAACGACCTACCAAGAAGCCGTACAGGCGGAAACATCGCCATTCAAGCGATTGATCCCCGGATATGACAGTCTTGAAACATTGTCTGCGCTCTTCGAAGTGGCTTTAAACAAGGCATGCCAATCTTTAAGCGAACTTCAGCCGGGGATATATCCCCGATCCGATGAAGACTTGAAGCCTTTATTGGTTCAGTTAGCCGAAAATTGCTTCCAGGCAGGCATACCGGAAGAAGAAACCGCCCGTTGGGCAATCGCTCATTTATATAGGCAGAAAAAAGAGTTTCTGATCCGCCAGACAGTACAGAGTGTATACACCATCGCCAAAGGCTTCGGCAAAAAATCTCCCCTATCGGCAGAACAGGAACTAGAGCTGCGAACGGAAGAATTTATGCAACGCAGATACGAATTCCGTTACAATACGATGACGACAGTAACGGAATATCGGGAACGGAATACGTTTTGTTTCTACTTCCGTCCCCTGAGTAGCCGTGTTCGAAACAGTATCGCCATGAACGCAAGGCTGGAAGGACTCAGCCTTTGGGACAGGGATGTGGTCCGTTATCTGGACTCCGACCGGATTCCGATTTTCAATCCGATCGAAGATTTTCTCTTCGGACTGGATGTACGTTGGGACGGGCACGACCGGATTCGCGAAATAGCAGCCCGGGTTCCCTGCAACAACCGACATTGGGCGGACTTGTTCTATCGCTGGTTTCTGAATATGGTGGCACATTGGCGGCAGACAGACCGGAAATATGCGAACTGCACTGTACCATTGCTCGTAGGTCCGCAGGCTTACCGGAAGTCTACTTTTTGCCGGAGTTTACTTCCTCCCGAATTACAGGCATATTACACGGACCGCATTGATTTCAGTAACAAACGGGATGCCGAGATATCCCTCAATCGGTTCGCACTGATCAATATGGACGAATTTGACCAGAACAGAGTGAATCAACAGGCTTTTTTGAAACATATTCTTCAGAAACCGATTGTCAATGTCCGCCGTCCACACGGTACGGCTACGCAAGAGATGCGTCGTTACGCCTCCTTCATTGGGACGAGCAATCACAAAGACCTGCTGACGGACACTTCCGGTAGCCGCCGTTATATTGTTGTCGATGTGACCGGACCGATCGATTGTTCCCCAATTGATTACGAACAGCTCTATGCACAAGCGATGCATGATCTATACAAGGGGGAACGGTATTGGTTTGATCCGGAAGATGAGAAGGTGATGAATGAAAGTAACCAGGAGTTCCAGGTGATGCCAATTGCAGAACAATTATTCCATGAGTATTTCCGGGCAGCCACAGAAGGAGAAGAATGCGAACAATTCCTTGCCATCGAAATTCTGGAGCAGGTGCAACATGATAGCAAGATTCGCGTATCCGATTGCAATATTATTCAGTTCGGAAGAATATTACAAAAGAATCGGGTGCCTTCTGTGCATACCAAACGAGGTAATGTGTATCGGGTGGTACGGATTAAAGCAAAAAGAGAATAAATATATGTGTGTGCAGACGGTGACAGGTGATAGATCAGTGACAGATGGTCTGCGACCTATCACCAGCATACATTACTGATGAATAAAGAGTTTCAGGAGGCGGTGACAGGTTGAAAGAGAAAATCAAGTTTTATCAGTTTCCTTCACTTTCTTCCCGCCAATAATATTCAGAATAATGTTCATAGCCCCCTTTCCCACGAAAGAAGTACCGACTACGACAACTTTGGGCAAAGATTTCAGTGCCTCTTTCACGGCTGCACGCTTGGCTTTTCTTTTAGCTTTGATTCCATTTAACGAATTCATTCCATCTATCAGATAGTTACGCGTCACGTAACCGATACGTAAAGTCATCAGCGAATTCACGATGCCATCGCATATCGAACCGATGACTACTCCCGGAATTTTCACGTTAGACAGAATGCTCAAAAAGCCGGTATCTCCTGAAACTGTATCTCCTATGTCGTCCAAATCCACATCCACATCGGCACCATCGGCGGCAGCATCGGAAACGTCGATATCGGACGCTGCATCCGAAGACTGGTCTGCCAATGAACCGAAGGGGGCAACCGAACCCATATCTCTAAAGACCTCCGATGCGACGAAAGTCATTAATGAAGTAACCAGAATATTGACATACTGCCGGAACAACTGTTGCCTTGTAGGTCGGAAGCCGGAAGCAACAATCACATCCTCTATCATTTTATAATTCATATAAAGCACGGATACCGTGTCCAGCTTTCCATTCTGCGAAATAGCCGTAATCATAAAGACAGATTTTGCCCATTCTATAATACGACGATTGATACCGATGATACGAACCGAATACATATCCTCTATACGCGGACCTGAAGTTTCTTTCAGTTCTCCCCCTTCAATGCGCAATTTCAACTCTTTGCTTATGATTTGCACCAGTTCTTCCTTACTCGTTGCATAGCGTTCCAAATCTTCACGCAATCTTTGCTGATGCAGTTTTCTCAACTCGGGACAGGACTTATCTTTAGGTATATAATTGCAGTTATCCGCCAGTTTATGTCCAAACGCAACAAGTTGTGCAGTATTCCACTCCCCATCAATAGACAAAGCCGGAAACTGCGGAGCACGATGCACCCGAACGACCGGATGTATAACGACGGCATAAAATACAACCAGAATCAAGGTGTAAAAAGCATACTCTGCCCACGCAACCTGCGATAAGGAGGCTATTTTCTCACCAATAATAATGATGTTACCCAACAATAAAATCACAAAAGAGCCCAAAAACAGGAGTGTGATAATTAATAAATTTCGTTTCATTGGCTTATTCTTATCTTATTGAATCCTTAAAACTCTGAACTTGTGCATTTATTGACCGAAGCAACGCATCCTTCCTGTCAAATTCTTCTTTATCAGACACCAGCGCATTCAGATACATTGTTTTTTGTTGTTCCAAAAAATCAATGATACTTTGTTTGCGTACAGGCACATACTGATCGTAAAGGTCATTAGCCGCCTTATATATACTCTTACCGACAGTCAGCTGAAGATATCCTTTGATCGTTTTTCCGGTATGCGTATGATCGATTCCAGTGATACATTCCATCGCTTTTCTCAGGAAACTCTGAATTTCCATTGTCGAATAAGTCCCGAACGGATTGGGTATTCCGATATGCGGAACAGTCGGATTATTAATATTCTTCACATCAAAAGCTCCCTGCAAATCAAAATCGACCGCCGGAAAGTCTGTCACTTGTGGCACTGAGTCAAAAGGTACACAACCTTTTTGCTTCAGAAAAGTATTCATCTTCTCTATAAAAGCCACATCATCTTTCAAGTTAGAGAGTTTCCGCAAATACTGCCGGGCCAGGCTATGTTCATGGGAATCAAGGAATTTACTTTTTATCGCCGCTGACGAATCAGTCATAAACTTTGTAACAAGGCTGCGTGTCGCATCTTTCCCCTTCGCTCCACCGGCAAATGCGGAATTACATCCGGAATCATAATACTCCCTAACGATTTCAGTAAACTCTTTCAAATCATCATCAATATAGACTTGCACCATTTTTCTAAAATCGCTCCCATCGTAACTAAGTTCACTCGCCTGACGGAGTAACTCGTCAAACGAAGTTGCCGCAGCCTGATATTCTATATCGATTGCTTCCTGTTGACCAATTGATTCTCCAACTAAATTATCCAGTTTTTCCAACTGATTCAGCGTTCTTCCGATTACGCTTCTCAGACGTATATCAGTACTATTGGAGATCACCTTGCCATACAAATCCTTCTCAAATCTCTGAAATTTCGCAGCTTCTTCCTGAAGATCCTCCATTCCCTCATAGCTGGCAGCATCCGCCACTTTTCCCAAGTTCAAACTATATATATTCTCCTTCAACTGGAAGTTACGTCTGCCCATTTCATTCTCGGCAAATTCTACCTGTGCCTTAATTACAGCCTGCTTCTCCTCTTCCGAATGCCAGTAAGCCGCTTCAAACACATTATGTAGAAGACAAACCGGAACTTTCGGATTATTCTCCTGCAGCAACTTCAGAAAACGATTGGAAACCTTCGATATAGCAGAATTTGAACTTTGCACAAATATCACGAAATCTGCCCTTTGAGAGATCGTTTCATAAATAGGATTATCCAAATTCGCATACCCGCCATCCAGTCCGGGCATATCCACCAGAAATATATTATCTTTCAAAAGCTCCCCACCGGAAGTTGTTATGGATGTCACCAGCGTATGATCTGTATTTATCACGCTTTCTTCCAAAGCTAACGAAACACACTCCTCCAGATTAGCATCATTCAATTCTTTCTTTTCAATGCTTATCTCGGAAATGTTTTCCAGTTTTTCAAATCCGCGCAGGCTATCAATGACCGAATCAAACTGTTCTACCTTTCTGGCTTTATCAGCAACAGAAAAAATACGGGTAATGGATTCCTCCTGTCCTTTTGAAATAATAGACGGACGCACCGTACACTCCAAGAAATGAGTGGGGCTGACGTGAGCATGTGCTATGAGATTTACTAAAGTAGATTTTCCTGATTTCACGGGTCCAACCACTAATATAAGAAAAGATCCTCCGTCAAACTCAGAAACACGATTGTTTAGTTTCTGAGTTGATTTACAAACAGCCTCCAAATCTTTTATTCCCCTTACTGACTCCAGAGTTGACATCAATTCCTTAGATCTGCTCTTCAGTATATTCAAGAATATCTTAAGCTCCGACAAAGACATTGTTTCCACTCTTTCTTCTATAAATTTGTATTTACCCATAAACGAGATTTAAATAATGGTACAACCGACTATTCACATGTCATTATAATAATGATGATAAAGTTAGCAGTTTGTCGGGAAATAAAAAATGTATAGAGCACAAAGATTGCATAATAATTGAAAGTTCGTCAAAGTTTTATGGATTCAAGTTCAATTTATCAACAAAAAGTTTCTTCATATCCGCAAAAAACAAGATGTTAAAAACCGAAAAAGCATGCAGTCTTTTCGGTTTCTATTCATCATATTAAAATAATACACGCACATGGATATAAAAGAACTTGTAGATTTATGTAAAAAAGGGAATGAGCAGGCATTAAGTCTACTTTATAAAACCTATTCGAAAAAGATGATGAGAATATGCCTTCATTATATACCTGATAAACAAATCGCACAAGATCTTCTACACGACGGATTCATTGTCATTTTCACTTCGATTAAGACATTACGTACTCCCGAAAAACTGGAAAGCTGGATGGGAATAATTATGAAGAATATTTCATTAAGGTATCTCAACCAAAAGAGTACAAACTCTGCAATTCCCTTATCTGATATCCCTGAAAACGAGGAGCCTATTGACAATTCGCTATCATCTGATTCTATTCCTTATGATAAAATAACAGAAATGGTAGAGAAATTGCCAGAAGGATACAGCAAAATCTTCAAGTTAGCTGTATTGGAGGGATTATCTCACAAGGAAATAGGTAAACTGTTGAATATAGCTCCCCACTCCTCCTCTTCTCAATTATTCAGGGCAAAAGTCTTACTTAAAAAGATGATTTCTGATTACAGGCTGATTCTTATACTAGTGATTTTATTTTTTTTCCCAACGATACACGACTATCTATACTGGAAAAGAAAAGAGACTAAAGATAATCATTGGTCTAACAATGTCATTCGGAAAGTGAAATTAGATAAGAAAGAAGAAAATGAGAGCATTACCTCTTCCGGACATATCTCTCACTACAAAGAAGAACCCCCTTTTAATACTACTTTAGCAAACCTCCCCCGATTAGCATTAGACACAAGTGCAACAGGATTATCTACCACTTCTGAAATAAAAGACTCAGTAGAGAAACAGCCTGTTGCCAAACCATCTTTTACATGGGAGCATGCAGAGAAAATTATTACATTCTCATATTCAAGCCAAGAATTCACTTCACTCCCCAAAAAGAAAATAGGGAAATGGAAAATGATGTTGGCAGGGTCAGTCGGACCACAACTGGCACAAAACCTATACAAGTTGATGACAACACCACACTCTGACGGTTTGGAAAGCGGTCTCCCCCAGCAAGTCAATACTTGGGAAGAATATTATGACTATTTAAACACCCGCAATCAGGAAGGAACCTTAGGAGACTCGCTTACGCTAATGACAATTGCCAAGAACAACAGTGGAAGAATTATAGAACATCAACACCATAATAGCCCCATCACTATCGGACTAGCATTGAACAAAAAGTTGAATAACCACTGGAGTATAGAAACCGGATTACAATATATTTATTTAAAATCAGAGTTCACCACAGGAAAGGAATATCGGATTCAGAAAACCCAGAAGCTCCATTACATAGGTATTCCTCTCCGTATTTCCTACCGTTTTGGGAATTATAAACAATTCTCATTTTACTCAACAGCCGGTTTACAAATGGAAATCCCGATAAAAGGAACTCTGCATACTTCTCATGTCACAGATAGTGTCCCCATTAATTTGGGTTACCAGTCATTAGATGTACCTTTGCAATGGTCAATCAATGCGAGTACAGGTGTACAATACCACTTTACACCTCACACCAGCATCTATATAGAGCCAACCATTAATTACTATATTCCCGATGGAAGTTCATTGCGCACAATCCGAAAAGAACATCCGGTTACGTTCTCTGTTCCTGTAGGCATTCGTTTCTCTTGGTAAAAAATTCATTCTCCATGCAGTCTTCCGGCTGATAGTTTATCATAACTATAGAACAGTTAGAAACAATAGACAAATCAGATGCAGAAACGACATACAAACCGTGAACGTTATTTTGAGGAACAAGCTCAGACTACGAGAAATTATTATATTCCTTATATTAAAGAATATACTGGAAATCTGCCAAACAAAGTATTGGAAGTAGGGTGTGGCGAAGGAGGGAATCTGCTTCCCTTTGCCGAGCTAGGTTGTGATGTCATTGGAATTGATATTGCCGCATCCCGAATTGAACAGGCACAAAACTTCTTCATCACTAAAAGGCAAAAAGGAACTTTCATCGCTTCTGATATCTTCTTATTAAAAGATCTACAGAAACATTTCCCGCTTATTCTCATACATGATGTAATAGAACATATCGACAACAAGGAGCAATTTCTGCGCAACTTAAAAAAATATCTATCGCCTAACGGAATGATCTTCATTGCTTTTCCTGCCTGGCAAATGCCATTCGGCGGACATCAGCAAATTGCAAGAAGTAAGATTATCTCTCATATGCCATTTATACATTTACTACCTCGTATGTTGTATAAACGGATATTGGAATTATTCAGCGAACAAGAAAGCACAGTCAAAGAGTTATTAACTATCAAATACACCCGATGTACAATAGAAATGTTTCGAAGAGTAGTAAAACAGACTGATTATCAAATCGTCAATGAACAGTTATACTTTATTAACCCACACTACAAAATTAAATTTGGACTAACCCCTCACAAATTAAACAAAACAATAGCATGTATACCTTTCATTAGAAATGTATTCAGTACAAGTTGTTTCTATTTAATAAGACCAACATAGCATTTTATTTCATTATTTACATTAATATTCAGGAAGTTATCAACAGGCTAACTATAAAAGACAAACAGCATTATCAATCATACAAAGCACACAAAAGTCATATTTTGTTCTTTATTGAACAGTATTTTTCCAAAACTATAAAAGGGCTGCGTTAAATTTGCATCTGAAAAAGTACGTTAACATTTTAAATTCTAAAAAGCATGCATTTATCTAACACATTGCCCCATAATAATCGTATAGAAATAGCTGATGTGCTACGTGGGTTCGCTGTAATGGGAATTACACTTATCCATTTTATCGAACGGTTTAGCCTCAATAGCTTTCCGGAAGAGACCTGTAACTTTCTGATATTTACGGATAGGGTAATTTGGGATAGTGTATTTTTCACCTTTTCCGGTAAGGCATACTGCATCTTTGCATTGCTTTTTGGATTTAGTTTTTTTATTCAAGACAATTCACAAAAACTTAAAGGGAAAGATTTTCGTGGGCGGTTTGCCTGGCGATTAGTATTACTTCTTTTTATAGCTTGTATTAATTCGGCTTTATTTCCGGGTGAAATATTGGTACTCTACGCCTTGCTTGGTTATGTACTGATCGCAGTCTGCCGACTCTCTACCCGAACAGTCACGATCATAGCAGTCATTCTTCTACTTCAACCTATTGAATTGGGACAAATAATTTATGCACTTATCAACCCCGACTATGTTATTAATGCTGATCTTGATGCTCCATACTGGGAGTTAGTCAATACAGCTCAGAAAGAAGGTTCTTTCCTCGAAATGTGCAAAACTGCCATATGGACGGGTAATGTTGCCAACATGGGTTGGATGCTATTACACGGAAGAGTTACTCAAACCGCCGGTCTGTTTATGGTAGGTATGATAATTGGGCGTAGCAACGCGTTTCTCTATTCAGAAAAGAATATAAAAATCTGGATTAAAGTATTCATCATAGCCGTTACCGCCTTTTTCCCCATTTATGGTTTGATAAATATACTCCCCGACTTTATAAGTCGCGAAGCACTACTTGTACCTTCTGTCCTTCTATGCAAGTCACTGTCAAATATTGCATTTACAGGAATCATGTTTGCAGGTATCATACTGGTTTATTACCTGACAACCCTTAAGAATGTTCTTCATAAATTTGCACCTTATGGACGCATGAGCTTGACCAACTACCTGTCACAATCTTTAATCGGAGGGTTCTTGTTTTACAACTGGGGATTAGGACTTTATCTGCATACAGGCATTACAGCGTGTATCCTTATTGGTGTAAGCGTATTCTTTTTACAATACTTTTTTTGTAACTGGTGGCTTCGTTCACATCGCCAGGGTCCATTAGAATGGCTATGGAAGAAAGCAACCTGGATAAAGGTAGGCAAGGGATAAATGATGCTGAGAGATAAGAAAAGGTGCAATTCACTTTTACGATGAATTGCACCTTTTTAGTATTTTTGCTGCAAATAACACAGTCTATAGAAAATATCGAAAACCTTCTGGTAGTGCACATTAGAAAGAAATACCCTATAACAAAAAAGCTAAGTAATTGATTGCTCAATTCTTAGCTTTTCGTGGTACCCTTAACCGTTCTGTTCTCGAACCAATTCCTACATGATTTGGATTTAATTTGGGAACTACGGGAACTGATACCATTATAAAAGCCAACCTTTTATATTTGGATTACATCATTTCAAATTAACTATTTCTCAACCACAAAGATAAAATATTTAATGATACAAAGCAAGTATGGTAAATAACATATTAGTTTGTAAGTGAATTAAGGTTTATCTCTTATGTGATTAATAGACAAGACATAGCACCGTAACTCGGCTCTTAAAATACCCTATTTTAGCAGGTATGGTTAATAAGAACAAACGACTCTGTATCTAAATTTTCTGGTCCAGATATTTTTTCTGTGAAATCAACCTACTATTCTTTACATTCTTACTTCATTTTACTATTTATCTAGTATAAAATCAATTAATATGGATAATATAGGAAAAAGAATGTATCGTAATCTTGGAGACGATACCAAAGCGAAAATCAGTCAATCATTAAGAGGTAGAAGCAAGTCAGCTTCGCATATCCAAGCAATATCACAAGGCATGAGTAATTACTGGAAGACTATACCAGTCAAACCAGATGACAACTCAAGTGACAAGACAGAAAAAGAGGGGCAATAATCCCCTCTCTTTTCATAGTCCTTTGATATACTCCATTATCAAAGGGGGAAATTGTAGCCTACAGAGTACATTTCCCACAAGAATAAAAGAATAACTTTAATTTTTTAATGACATCGCAATATGAAACGAAACGATTAATCACTTTTGATAGAATTAAAATTAAATCCAACTATAAATATCTTCTCAATACTAAAGTGAAGTTTAATGAAATGTTTCATTCACGTAGTGGAGAGAAAATAGGTATATTTTATAGTTCTAAAGATGATATAAATATACCTTATAACCTTTATATAGCTGTCAGTTATATAAAACAAACCTTAACTCTTGAATTTTCCAGTAAGATTTTGAAAGAAAAATATCCAGACTTAATTTCAAGAGATACTATCAAAGAATGTCTAACCAATATAAACCAACTAAATATTTGTGATATTGACGTAGATAGTATCTTATCAAATGGGGCAATTACATCAGTAGATGTAACTTATGATGCAAACCTTATTCTAAGTGATAATCTTCTGGACGCTCTTAATTCGCAAGTAAACAACTATAGACGCTTCAAGTGGGCACATTACGATAAAGAGGGAATTATGTTTACTAAAGATGTGAAATCCAAAGATTGTACGGAGACAATCACCTTATATAATAAAGAAAAAGAAATATGTACCAGCCACAATAAAGACTTTTTAAATAGCCTATCACAACCACAATCAGTAATAGACTATTTCAAAGAGAAAACCAGATTTGAAATTACATTAGACACGCCTAAAAAGATAATGAAGTATCTGAATTTGACCGATACCAAAATATTCAGTGTACTAAATTCCGATACAAACCCTATCCTTGCTCAATTTGACAAGGTTTTCGGTAATTCTACAGCCAATATGCCAAACACAACTTTTGATGATTACGAAAATTGGGCAATGAAAATCATTCTCGAAAGGTACAATGGTGACTTAAAACTACTAGAGCAGGATGTTAGAAGTAAATTCAGTTCACGCAGCGGAGCAACAAAACGAATGAAAAAGTTTGAAACGGTTTATCATGCAATGACATCAGCCTCAACTAGCGAAAACCCTATTGAAAAGATACGTAATCTGTTACTTTGATGAGGCTTATGTATCAAAACAAAAAGTGTATCAATATAATCTATCAAAAGACCTATTGATACACTTTTTTTTGTGTCAGTTTAATCTAAAAGATTATTGTGATTAATTTTTGTGATAAAGAACTCTACCTTTTATCGTATATTCACTACCATTTTTTGTGAACTTAAAATCATCATAACGAAGCGTTATAGTTTCAGAGGTCACATTATCCACAACGACTTTTCCACCTACTGTAGTATAAGTATAGCTAGAGCCTAAATCTGTATTTTTCACAAATTCTTTAACTTTAGCATTAAGTTCCATTCCGTTGGTTAGCTTATCTACACTAGCAGCATCATTACTTGCAATCGTAAAATAACTTATATCCATAAGACTTTCTGGATTACTAAAGCCAGCCTCAAAACTAATAGACTGACTATAAGAGTTGTACGACACAGATGCAGACTCATCATTAAGGTACTCTTTACCATTGATAATAATGGTATTTTCAACTTTTCCATTGTCATTGTCATCATCACTGGAACAAGACATAAACACACTAGTAGTTAAAAGAACTACAAACAAAATAAATACATTCTTTTTCATCTTATAAGAGTTTATTAATTAAGAATTTGTTAGTTATCATATATGATAACCAGTCTGCAAAGATAAGCCCTTTTCTTTGTTATCACAAATGATAACTACAGAAAAATGAATGAGCAGCAACTTTTTATTAAAATAGGAGACAAAATAAAGGAAATAAGGCTTGAAAAAGGAATAAGTCAACAAGACTTGGCAGCTAAATGCAACTTTGAAAAAGCTAATATGTCGCGAATTGAAGCTGGACGCACCAATCTGACGATAAAAAACGCATATAAAATTAGTCTTGCTTTAGGAGTTAGGCTAAAAGACCTATTAGATGTAGAATAATTACTTTACTTTTTAGGCATCGTTATCAAAAAACCTTTTCTTATAGTGCATAGAGAGTTCTGATACGGCTTTTCTTCTTTCAATCCATAATTTCTTAATGTCCCCAATGCGATACCCAAGTCTTTAGGACTGAATTTCGTATAAATTGCAGAGAGTGAGCCAAAATAGTAATGTTGTCCGTTGTATTCAACGTGAACAACTGTTCTTTCTTGTTTATTATCCATATTGTGTATATTTTACTCCACAAAGGAATGATAAATATTTAATATTTACCATATTTCTAGCCTTATTTAACGCTATAAATGATTTATATTAAATATACGTCACTATCTTTGCATCATAAACAAGTAACACCATGAAAAAAGTAGTAATCTTTGCACGAGTATCAAGTACCAACGGAACACAAGACTATGAACGTCAAATAAATGATTTGAGAACATTAGCCTCAGCAAACAACTGGGTAGTTGAGGCTATATTTGCGGAGAAAGTATCTGGAGCAAAAAAGAACATAGAACGCATAGAACTAATGAATATGATAAGCTATATCAACTCACACAATATAAATAAAGTATTAATAACCGAACTATCCAGACTTGGACGTGATACCCTACAAGTTTTACAAACCATAGAGATACTCAATCAAAACAGAGTATCAGTATTCATTCAAAATTATAATATTGAAACACTTACTCCAGAGGGAGAAATCAATCCAATGAGCCAATTTCTTATCACTATACTTGCCGAAGTAGCACGTATGGAGCGCAAGACCATTCGAGAACGTGTAGCGAGCGGCTATCAGAATTTCCTCAATAATGGTGGTAAGGTAGGGCGAAAAATGGGATATACGAAAAGCGATGAGGCTATGAGGGAAGAGTATGGAGAAGAAATTAGACTCTTGAAAAGAGGGTATTCACTCCGAAATACCTCAAAACTGACGGGAACAAGTATCAACACCTTGCGTAAATTAACCAAATTAACATAATTTACACATCAAAAGTGGTAATTGTATTTATAGGTCGTATATTTGCAATGTTGGTACATCAATTCACTTAAAAAAATATCTTTTACTTCAAATAATGATATATGGGGCAAGAAGCACATTCATGCCTAGGCACTTCCTTGTCTTGTGGATTGATTGAATGTGTAAGAATAAGTTGCATCATACATTGCAACACAATAATACCAGTATCTAATGATACCATTGGAACAATGCGCAGCGATACTCAATAAAGGTAAAGAAAAATACGATAATGAGAAAGTAAAAATAGTGAGACAATATCTATACCTATTAGCAGAATTGCAGATAGAGAATGAAAAAATAGCATTAACTAAAAAACAAGAATTATGAATGCAAATGTGATAATATATTGTAGAGTAAGTTCGGATGAACAAACATTAGGAGCCAGCTTAGACATACAAGAAGAACGCTTACGGAAGTATTGTAACCAAATGGGATATAACATCATTGATAATATCCCATACAGAGAGGACGAGAGTGCTAAAACATTTGAGAAACGTCCTGTTATACAAGGAATAATGAACTATATACGTAAGAACAAAGGTAAAGTGAATAAGTTACTATTCTTGCGGTGGGATAGATATTCACGAGATATTATCAGTGCCAGTGAAAACCTAAAAGAATTAATCAAATTGGGAGTTGAACCAAATGCAATCGAAGCACCTTTAGACTTCAATTCTGACACTTGGCCCCTTTTATTGGGAGTACACATAGGCTCGGCACAATGCGACAACATCAAGAGGTCAAAAGCCACAATGGACGGTATTCATGGAACATTGGCAAAAGGGAAATGTGCTAATAAAGCACCAAGAGGATATAAGAATGTACGTATTAGCAAACATGAAACCCATGTAGAAATAGATACCAATACAGCACCATTTATACAAGCCATATTTAAGGAAGTGGCTAAAGGCATTGAAACACCTTGTTATATCCGTAGGAAGTTTGCAAGAAAAGGATATAATATACCCGAAAGTTCATTTCTTGAAATGCTACGTAACAAATTTTATATCGGTAAAATTCGTGTGCCAGCATACAAAGGAGAACACGAATATTATGTAAACGGTGAACACGAAGCAATTATAGATGAAGAAACATTCTACAAAGTTCAAGAAATATTAGACGGCAAAAGAAAGAAAACACCTAAACTATCCAAAGCCATAAATCCTGACTTATTTTTGCGGAAGTTTTTAATCTGCCCCGTATGTGGTTGTGCCTTAACTGGTGCTACAAGTTCGGGCAATGGCGGCAAATACACCTACTACTTTTGTTGTAACAATCAAAAACATATAAGAATGAGAGCAGAGAACGTAAACGAAGAGTTCGCTCGATATACAGCCCAATTAAAGCCCAATAAAACGGTATTGGACTTGTATAACGAAATTCTAAAGGATTTGCAAAACGAACGCAAAGGAGAAAGCAAAAAAGAAGCAGCAGCACTGCAAAATGAACTTTCTACCGTCCAAAAACGTATCAATAGCATTGAGGATAAATATCTGGACGGAGACTTAACCAAAGAACAATATAACAGAATGTTGGAGAGATACACAAAAGAAGCCTCAGCCATGCAACAACAGATTGAAATGCGTGAGAACCCTAACCGTGGTAATATCGAACCAAAACTAAACTACTCTATCAATCTGATAAACAATATAGATAGCTATATAAGAAATGCGTCTGTAGGAGTAAAAATTAAGCTGATAAGTTCGATGTTTCCCGAAAAAATCGAATTTGACGGAAAAACATATCGAACCAATTCTTATAACAAAGTTCTTGATTTAATCTATCAGCAAACCAACGAGTTACGAGGGGTAGAAAAGAAAAACGGAGAGAGTTTTTCAACTTTCTCCGCTTCAGTACCCAGACCCGAACTATGTAAATTACGTCCAATTACACTCAAATAAAGCCAAACAATCTATTAATCAACAAATTGTCATTTCGTATATCTGCAACAAATATAATAGAATATAATAATATAACCAAAAAGTTTCAGTAAAAGTTTCAGTAAATATGATTATTTAGTACATTTGTAATCAGCACTTTAAAATCATTCAAGATATGGCAGTAACATTCAACTTTGAGCTCAATAATAAACCAAGTAAGAATAAGACCTATGCTATCTTATTACGCATAACACAAAATCAGAAGCACAAGAGAATCAAAACACCTATTGCAGTCAGTAAGAAATCAGATTTCAATAAGGATGCTAAGCAGGGAAACTGGATACGGCAAAGAGAACCCAATTATGCAGTTTGGAATGAAACTTTGGCACAAGAACTCGAAAAAGCAAGAAAAACTTATCAAGAATTAAAAGAAGATGGATTAGCTACTACTGAAAAAATAGCTATTGAAATGACAGCAGGAGAAAGGACCTTTTCTTTTCTCCAATATGCAAAACAACGAACTAAAGAAATATATGATGCAGGAAACTACAGAAACTGGAAGAAGTATAATGGCTTTTGTAACAAGCTAGAAGCTTTTCTAAAAGAAAGGAGAAGCAAAGATCTTACATTTGCTGAATTAACAACAACTTTCCTCTCTAAGTTTGAAGTGTACATGCACTCACTACACAATGAAAGAGATCCAGATAGAAAACTTCACCCCAATACCATACAGGTCAATTTCAATATATTTAAGACCTTAGTAAAAAGAGCCATTGAGGTAGAAAAGTTTATGAAACCTGAAAAGAATCCATTTTTATCATATTCATATAAAGGAGTCAAAACGACAAAAGAGAAATTGGATGAAGCAGAAATCGAAAAAATAATAAATCTTGAACTGAAAAAAGGAACATTATTATGGCATTGCAGAAATTATTTTTTGTTCTCGTTTTATTGTGCTGGTATACGAGTAGGTGACTTAATCCAACTAAGATGGTGTAATATCACTTCCGACGGTAGACTTCATTATCAAATGGGGAAAAACCACAAAGACAGAGATTTAATATTGGTACAACAAGCTAAAGATATTCTAGCTCATTACTACCAAAACGAAATAAAAGCGACTGATTTTATTTTTCCCTTGCTAGATGCTAACGAACATTATGCAAAAGCTATTTCGCAAGAAGAAAAAGACACATTACCCACAGAGCTAAAGATAAAATTGTTCAATCAAGTATCATCAAAGAACGCATTAATAAATAAATATTTAAAGAAATTAGCTGAAATGGCAGAAATTGAAAAGAAACTATCCTTCCACATTAGCCGCCATTCGTTCGCCAAAATAGCTAAACAAAAGGGTACAGATAATGCTAAACTAAAAGATTTGTTAGCCCACTCTTCCGTAAAAATCACAGAAGGATATATGGGAAGTTTTGACACTTCTGAAAATGACAAAGCATTGCAAAACATTTTTCAGAAAAAAGAAATTTCACCCAAAGATGAAATAATGAAACTATTAGACAATATGAATTCCGAAGAAATAGGAGAACTTATCAGACAAATAAAAAAATAAATTTACGCTTTCAAAGATCTCAAAACCTAATATATGAGAAAGAACAAATAGATAAGAAATAAATAATATATAAACGGTTGGATAATGCTAAAAATAAAACATTATCGCACCGAGAGACTATCCCTATTTTCAGCATTAATTAATGCCGAGAGTGGGGATTTATCGTATCTATATTCTTTCGACATAGGGAGCTAAAGGCTCTCTTTATTTTTTTCCACCACTTACCACCCACTTCCATTCATTTGAAAGCCTTATTTATGAATAAAAAACAAATTATTAACAATTAAAGAATAAGGAGAAATAACAATGAAAAAAGTAAAATTGATTATTGAAGTAGTAAAGTTTATCGGGTTACTTGCCCATTTACTAGAAGCGTTTGAGTTTATAGAATCCTTCATAAAAAGGAGAACTCCAAAAAAGGTAAATCCCGTAGGATTTAAAACAGAAAAATGATCATGACTAAATTTGAGAAAATCGAAACGGGTCTGATTATAGTTTTTGAAGTTGTACTATGTACGCTTAAAAATGGAAAGAAATTTAGAAACCTTTTGAAGAAGAAGGTCTCAAAAACAAAAACAGAGTAAGAAACAATTTAAAAATCGAATAAAATGGAAACAAATTTAAGTATCATCCCACAAACAGGGATGGCAGTAATGAGAAGAAATATATTAGATCAAGAAATAGAAGATGCAGTTATAGTAGAACCAGACGTAATGGTTGAAGAAGATCATCCTCATTTCATAGAAAGTAATACCAATGAAATCACATTGGAAGAACTTAAGAATAAATGTGTTGTTCCCGTTTTTGGGGACAACTCATTAACAATCAGCCATCAGAACTTTATAGAAAAAGTTTATCAGGCTGCAAATGATTGCTTTCTAGGAGAACAATTAGGAAATATAGAGTGTCGGGTATCACATCCGGTCATTGGCAGAATTCCGACCGCTCTCCATAAAAAAGCAAGCGAACTCAGAGAAGATGAAAAGACTTTGTTTTATCAAAGAATGGCATTTTGCTTTGAGATTAAATCCATAAGTAAAACACTCAATGAAGAAGAAGTACATCTCTGTATAGGTGGTGTACGCAGTTATCACGAAGAAAATCTTTATTCAAGGAAAAGTCCGGAGAAATTTAAAATATTCATCGGCTACCGAGTAAAGGTTTGTTCAAATCTCATGCTAACTTGTGATGGATTAAAAGAGAAACTGGAAGCTATGTCTGATTTGGATATATACCAATCGGCAATAAAACTATTCACGTCTTTTGAACCAGAAGTAAATCTAAGACTTTTAGAGAATCTAGGACGCACTAGATTAACAATTCAACAGTATTGTCAATTAATAGGTCGGCTAAGACTTTATCAAGTATTACCACTGTCAGAACAGAAAGAACTACCGACAATCCTTTTAGGAGATTCGCAAATAAATGCAGCTACCAAAGGCTTTGTGTCAAATGAAAACTTTGGAGAAAGGGGATTAGGTAGTATATCTTGTTGGCAACTAATGCAGTTATTAAATGAAGCGGCTAAGTCGAGTTATATTGATAAATGGTTGGAAAGAAATCAGAACGCAACGGATATAGCTATTGGAATTCAAAAGGCATTAACTGGAGAAGATAATGGCTTTTCATGGTTCTTATCATAAGAAAAGATATGTACCGAAGAGGAACATTCACTAAAAATATGGTGAATGTTCCTCTTTTAATTTTTAAACAACTTAAAAAAACAGATATGAAAGATTTAAGATTAAAGTTCAAAGGGATTGATGATTGGAATCGTCCTGTGTTTATGGATGATAACGGTCGGTATTTTGGTGATACAGATCATCTATTTGATTATACAGCTAGTAAAGATGATGTCCTTAATTTCTACAGGAATATGCCACTGAATAATTGCATCTGCTATTTCGGTCAGCAGTTCGGTTGTGAACCAATGGGGATAGAAATTAAGTCAAATGTAAAAATCATATTAAAATAAACACTTTAAATGAAATGTTATGGAAAGATTTGAATTAGAAAATAGTAGAGAATTTAAGGCAGCAATGGAATTGGAAAATGCTTTAAATGATATGTGTTTTGATTATAAGAAGTTTGCAGAAAGTTTTAAGTTTTATCATCCGACACTACAGCAATCTTTGTTCAGATTGATCAGGGAGATTATCTATGTTCAGGCAGATAATGAAAGACGCTATGATGCCCGGAATATAGCTTCCCATGAGATAGCCAAGAAATTGGTGAAAGTGATAGCAACGGAATGTTTACCTTATATATAGGACTATGTATCTAGAATGTAATTGTTCGCAGATCTCGATAGAGAAATGGAAACAGAAAATGAAAAATAGCCGACCACTCAATTATGGTTGGTTAGTAAGACGGATCAAGAAACAACTACCTTTATTATATAAGGAGCTATGTTTGGAATTCTATAATCCGTGGGAGAATCAATGTAGGGTGAATAGAGATTATTATATTCTCGTTCATTCAGCAATAGAGTATTTTATCAGGAAAAGATAAATATAAGAGAAAAGGAATCTTGATATTATTAATATAATAAGGTATTAGTGATTATCTGAGATTTCCTATTTTAAAGAAACTGGAATCTTGTTAGGAAGTAAAGTCTATCAAAACTTGAAATCTTACAGGATTCCTTTTTTAATAACCACACACCTAGTCTTAAAGGTTATTGAACGAACGTTTGGTAATCGAGAAGGATGTTAAAACAGTGTTAAATATGGAACAGAAAAATTATATAGCTTACTTACGACAATCTACAGTAAAACAAGAATTGTCAGGATTAGGTATAGAAGCACAAAGAGAAATAATAAGAAATTATCTAAAAGACAAAAAGGCTATTTCTGAATATATCGAAACAGAGAGCGGCAAGAAATCTGACAGACCAAAACTTATAGAAGCCTTAAGTGAATGTAGAAAAACAGGTGCTACATTGATTGTTGCCAAACTAGACCGATTAAGCCGGAACGTAGCTTTCACCAGTAAACTATTGGAAAGTGATGTTGAGATTGTGTTTTGTGATTTTCCAGAGGCAAACAAACTCGTACTGCATATTATCAGTAGTATAGCCGAATATGAAGCCGGATTAATCAGCCAAAGAACCAAACAATCACTACGAGCAAAGAAAGCAAGAGGTGTATCATTAGGAAAACCGGAAAACTTGCTTGGCAAACTAGATCAAGCAATAGAGAATAGTAATCAGACGAACAGACAGAAAGCCTTAGATAATCCTAATAATAGAAGAGCAATTTCAATGTTAAAGATCTTAGCCAAAGAGGATAAGTCTCTGTCAGAGATGGCTAGAATATTGAATAAAGAAGGATTTGTGACAGCTAAAGGAGGTCAATTCAAAGCTTCACAAGTCAGTATATTATTAAAGAGATATAGCTTAAATAGAGAAAGAGAATAAAATTTCTGATTGTAAGTAAATAATAGTAGAAAAACTGACAGAATGGAAGTCTGAATTCTGATTCTATTTAAGATTTGGAGTAAGGGAAACTATGAATAATGGTTTCTCTTATTTTTTCTTTCCATATTCTATTAGAAGAAAGAACTAAAAGAATAGAGTACAAGAAAATACAATGTTCATTTTTTGATATAAAAACACTTTATTGTATTTGCAAATACTCAAACGCCATGTAATAAATAAAACAGAACAGAACAATGCATATTAAAATCAAAATATGAGAATAAAGGATCTATTAGTTTTCTGTTTACTACTCTTTTCTACCAATATTATTGCCCAAACAAAGGATTCTAAGTTGAGTATTTGGCATAAAAAGAATATCGGTATTTTAGATTTTCCCAATACAACAGGCAGTTTTTTTACTTATCTACAATACAATTTTCGAAATAAACAGAATGAAATAGTGTAGAAGAATATTGTATTGAAATAAACATTATTGAAAAATTGCTATTAAACTTTTGATGAATATTATATTGTTGCTATATTTGTATTAATGCAAATTATAATTGAATTGACGCACTCTTATGGAAAACATCAAAAGCTTAGAATATTTGTTACGTGAGATAAATATAGTCCGAAAAAAATATGAGGAGCGTGAAGCTAATGAGGATAATTTCAACTTGTTCACTATCTTACGAAAAAAGACTGACGAATGTTATCTTCACTCTCGTTTCATATCTTCACTTTTGGATTCCAGAGGTCCGCACAAATTAAGTAGTACTTTTCTTGCCTTGTTTCTCGATGTTATTAGAAGTAAGTTTGAATATGGCGAAGGAAGTATAGGTATACGCCCCAATAACTCGGAGCGAAGTGAGTATAAGGATATTGATATACTCCTTATAGACAGCTTAAAACAAAAAGCTGTCATAATCGAGAATAAAATATATAGTGGAGATTCGAATCACGAAGATGAAGGACAACTTGAAAAATATTATAGAAGACTAATAGAAGAAGACAAAATACCGAAAGACAATATTGAAGTTTATTACCTTACGCTAGACGGACATGAACCGAGTGATGAAAGTGTTGGTACTTTGAATAAATTTCCAGAATTAAAGAATAAAGTGCAGTATATATCCTATTCATTAGAAATTCTGAATTGGCTTAAAGAATGTGCAAAAGAAAGCTACAATAAACCATCCCTACGTGAATCTATAATCCAATATACTAAACTAATAGAGAATATGACAGATAATGATACAACCATAGAAGAAAGGATAGAGCTTATTCATATTATTGGAAATAATGATAATAATCTTCAAAGTGCCAAGATGCTGATTGATAATTTCAGACATATTCAGTGGCATACTCTATATGATTTTTGGAAGGAATTAGGTGAAGCACTACAAAAACAAGGATATAAGATTTTCCAATCAGTTCAAAACGAAAAAATTGATTTACTGGTTCATGGAGGTCCTAAACAAAGAAAGATAGATTTAGATATGATAATTATAACTAATAGAGAGTTGCCTATCCATATAAATGCCGAATATGAAGACTGGCTGTTTTGGGGAATCTATGAAGATAAAGATAAGGCAAAAATCCCTGAAATCTACAAAGAAGCAATAAAGGAGTTAACCGATAGAAATGACAAATACCAAAAAGAAGGCAATTGGATATGCTGGAAATATTTGTCATGCAACGAAGATGAAAATATCGTATGTTCTGATTTTTCAGAAGAAGGCACGTTCAAGCTTATATCTCCGAAACATCGTAGTAAGATTGTTGAGAACATTATATCTGAAATAAATCAGTTTGTCATGGAACTTAAAAATATAGCTTCCAAATCTAATTTATAATAAATAGCTGATCTATGAGAAAGAATGAGTTTACAAAGGAGGAAATAAAACGACTTGAAGAGTTGATAAAATTACGTGTTACTTCAGCCAGAAATGACCAAAAAAGAATTCGACAAAATATGAGGGCTATTGGTTTTTACGGCAGTGACTATAACATATCTGATATGACTATAGACAAGTTTCATTCTTTAATTGACCAAGAACAGATTAAGATAGTTAATGATTCTTCGGTTACAAAACAGATAAAATCTGAAGTTATATCAGCTAAGAAACAAAATATGGCAATAGATTTTTATTGCACCAGTATGAAACCTGTTATATTTCCAGACTCAGAGATTCTCATACTTGGAACTATGCCAGGAAAAACGTCATTAAAAATTCAGGAATACTATGCTGCCTCTAATAACTGTTTCTGGAGGGTAATAGAAATTATTTATAATAACGGCAATAGGCTGGCTGATTACAATGAAAAAATATCCTGTCTTAAAAAAAACAAGATAGCACTTTGGGATGTGTATGAAACCTGTGTCAGAAATGATAGTCATGATAGTAATATAAACAACGCCAAGTTAAATGATATAAACGGACTGCTCTCCAAATACAAGAATATCAGAAAAGTTATATTCAATGGTCAAAAAGCTGCTTCAGAGTATGTGCCTGAAGTTCCATACAAGATACTATGCTCAACTAGTAACAGTAATACTCATAATACACTAGAAGAAAAATTAAAGCTTTGGGGGAATGCTCTTAATCTCTAAATGAAATAAAAAATATAGTCGTTAAGCCACTACAAAGAAGTAGTAGATAGCACTAATCTATTCCCCTATATCAGTTTTACTTTGGAAGAAGATAAGATGTTATGATAAATAGATTTACTCCTAATGATAAGTAGAATTTAACTGATACTTTTATATTAATCTTGTTCTGAATTAATAACTTCATGAACCAAAATTCCCAACATTCTATATTAGTAATATGTCAGAAAAAGGTTACTCTATTTGCCTCGCTGTTTTTTTGGGGATATTAATGGCATGGAGTAAAAGATTAAAGGGTTAGACGAAGCACCAAATAATGAACGTGTAGTAAATCAAACTATTATCATGATATAAAAGTGTTCTTTATTTGGGTATATCAAATTTATATTGTTATTTAGCATACAAGGAAATAACTATTACTGAAAAACTTCGTCATACATGAAAATTGAAGACTCAAAAAATAATCAGATAAATAGTATAGAAGATTGGCGCAAGATACAGCCTAAGGCGAAATGGAAGGCTGGACGAAGTGCATTTGAACTAGCAAAGTTTGTTATTCAAGACCATGGCGTAAAATACATATCTGACATCGTAAATAAATTATTAGACAAAGAAGTTATATTAGAACATGCTACTCCTGAATGCAATGTTAATTTTGATAAATTTAGAAGTGGACGCAAACATGATCTTGGTATTTGGGGAAAAGTGTTTGACGAGAATGTCACAAAAAAGGTATTCATTGGCATTGAAGCAAAAGTGGATGAGCCCTTTGACTGCCGAACTATTAAAGACGCTTATATAGAAGGTATTATAGGACAATTAAATCAAAAAGAGTCTAATCTTCCGGAAAGAATTACAGGCTTATTAAAACGTTTTTCTATAAAAATAAGCAAGAAACATTTTAATCTAAGATATCAGTTGTTATTTTCCTTAGCCGGAACAATTGACGCCAAAGCAGATATTCATATATTTATGATTCTTGTATTTAAAACTCCATTATACGATAAAAAGAAGGGAGATATAAACAAAAAAGATTATCAAACATTCATGAGTAACATCAATGCAGAACAAAAGCTACTGACAAAGAAAGAAAAATGCTACAAGACTAATATTAAAAATAAAGAGGGAATAGAAAAAGACATATATTCAGTTTATGCAATCATAAATAATAGACAATAATATATTCTTCTCCGTCTCAGAAAGCCTAAATCTCTTATACATGAAGAAACAAAATCTCATAGAGCATTAGTTGTAAAAAATAAAAATACTATCTTTGTAACGTCCAATCGGAGAAATGGTTGGATACAAGAAAGGTATTTTTGTTAAGTCCGAATCTTAAATTCGCCAAATTTATATTAGGAGGACAGAAACAACTAATGCTCATTTTGTTTTTTGTATGTCTCGGTATAGCCAATGTTGTACCCCTGCATATCGAAAATGGATGTGAGATTTTGTTTCTTCTTTGTTCATTCCTAAAGGGCGTTTGGCGATGCCTAAGATTCGTGAACATGGCAGGCAAGTCTCGCATCCTTCTTGTATAAGTAACGTTTAATCAAAACAAACGGCTAAATTCGGAGACTTATAAGCGTATAGGAGAATGAAGCCCCATGAAAGACCCCAAAGAATCAGCTACCCCTATCGATAGTCATATTATAGATCCTGTCGGAGCTATTAAAATCACGCAGAATATAGAATTTGAGACCCAGCTAATGAAGGCACATACAAAAGGAGGATTAGGGTTCATGGCTGAGGATGCCAATTCCCTTCACGACCGTTGGCAGCATAAGCATGTAGAAGATATAGGACGAAATAACGAAAAGAATGGTGCGGACAGAATCGTGAATGGAGTATATATCCAGACTAAATATTATGATACAGCCGCTAAAACCATAAATTCGGCATTTGATGTGGAGACTGGAATGTATCGCTATTATCAAAAGACAGACGGTAAACCGATGCTCTTAGAAGTTCCCAAAGATCAGTATGATCAAGCGGTAAACCTGATGAGAGAGAAAATAAAAGAAGGGAAAGTTGCCGGAGTCACTGATCCCAAGGAAGCTCAAACATTAGTAAAAGCCGGATGTGTAACATTTAAGCAAGCAAGAAATATAGCCAAGGCAGGCAATATAGATTCATTGCTATTTGATGCGAGACAATCCGTTGTATCTACCGCATCGTCTTTGGGTGTTTCCTTTATTATCAATTTTGCAGTTCTCAAATACAAGAATATAGATACAGGAGACGCATTGAAGATTTCTTTTGTGGAAAGTATTAAAACTGGCGGCTCTGTTTTTTTTAGTAGCGTGCTAATACGCCAACTCTTTAAAACAACTATAGGACGTGGATTGGCAACAATGTCCACCCAAGTGTCAAAATCAGCTATTAATTCGGTATATAGCTCCACATTAGGAAAGAATACGATCCATAAGTTTGCAGCGGTAATTTGTGAAAAGCATGTAACCGGAGCTGCTGCTAAAAATGTAGCAATTAAATTTGTTAGAACTAATGTTATAGTTAACACTACACTTATATTGGTCAACACCGTTCCTGATTTTATTAAATTCATGGATAATAGAATGTCTTGGAAAGAATTGACAGCTTCTATAACTAAATCCATTGTCGGATTTGCTGCATTTATGGCAGGATTCAATTTAGCGTCCAGATTTCCGTTGCCTGCACCTATGAAAATAATTATTCCCACTCTCTCTGGAATCTTGTCTTCCCTTGCTGCCAGTGATATTGTTTCCCGATTACTTAAAACTGATAAAGAAAAGAAAGAATACAATATTATACAAGAAGCAATACAGGATCTATGCAATGACTACATGATAATTGACGAAGGAGAATTTGACGTTTGTATGGAAGAAATTCAAAAACGTGATATTATTAATGAGGACTTTATCACACATATCAAAGCTAGAGAAACAGATAAAATACAGAAATCTTATGTGTATACACGATTAAAAGGTTGCTTCCTCTATGTTATCAATAAAAGAGAACAGATTATCATTCCAACCGAAAAGCAACTTATAAACGAACTTGATCGGATAGATCTGTCAGAGGAAGATATGAATCAAATATTTATTAATACTATAAATGATTAAACCATGTTTGAAAAGAAATTTTTGAAGGACAAAGATTTGGAATTCTTAGAAGAATGCTCCAATGAAGATTTAAAAGTACTGGCTGATTTACTGGTATATGACAAAGATGATAATCCAAGATACTCAGAAACATTATCCAGAACACGTTTGTATAAAGAATCATATCCCAACCAATTACAGAAAGCATGGACAGAAATTGCACATGAATTTCAACTCTATGGCGGGGATAGTTTTGCTAATTTCTTTCGGGGATATGGAGTACCATACCGTGAGATTCTAATGGATGTCTGCGATAAGAAGAAAGTCAACTATAACAAGAACTCATCTACGGAACGGATTGAGATGTACCTGATTCAAAAGTTAATGGATGATGTACTAGAGGAAATGGATGATGAGCAATTGCAGGAATTAGTTAAGGATTTGCAATTGGATGCCAATGTATATCAAAGCAAAGATGCAATGAAAGATGCTATCCTGATGGCTTGTATCTCTCCTACATTCATCTCTAAGATTCTAGCATTAATAGCAAGTACATTAGTTCCTAGAGTTGCATTGAATATAGCAGTTGGAGTAGGGCTGGTAAGCAGAATTGGAGGAATGCTCGTTCCTGCTATAAATATAGTTATGGGAGCATGGTTGTTAAAAGACCTGACGGGAGCAGCATATAGGGTAACGATTCCGGGGGTTGTATTAATCATCTATATGCGACGTAAGATGCAGACTGAAAAAAAATAAACCATTAAATTAGAACATTATGAAAAAATATATTTTATTCCTTTTACCATTGTTCTTAGGATTATTAGTTTCCAATGACATAGAAGCCAAAAAGAAGAAGTACCCTAATGGCGACCGTTATGAAGGAGAATGGAAAGATGGTGTTCCAAACGGCAATGGGAAAATGACTTATGCCAGTGGAGGTATTTATATAGGGAACTGGCTATCTGGCAACAAACACGGTGAAGGAAAAATGACCTATGCCAATGGTGATTGCTATGAAGGCAACTGGTCTTATAACAATAAGCAAGGCAATGGGAAAATGACTTATACCAGTGGAGATATTTATATAGGCAATTGGGCTTCTGACAACAAACATGGCAATGGGAAAACAACCTATGCCAATGGCGATTGTTATGAAGGTAACTGGAATTTGGGAAAACGAAAGGGTATAGGGACAATGACTTATGCTAATGGAAATTGTTATAAAGGTAATTGGGAAGATGGACATTATGACGGTAATGGTATTATGAAATATGCCAATGGTGATGTATATGAAGGAGAATGGAAACTAGAAAAGCCTTCTGGTATTGGCAAAATGGCTTATGCTAATGGAGATATTTATGAAGGAAGTTGGCGAATGGGAGTTAGAGACGGTAATGGAACGGTTACATATACTAACGGGGATTCCTTTGAATGTAATTATTCTAATGGTATTTTAGTCTCTGGCATATTATCCCGTAACAATGGAGATCAATACACCGCAAAATGGTTTGACTATAAATCAGGAAAGGGAACTATCAAATATAAAAATGGTGACGTTTATGTAGGTGATTTTAAAGCCTTACTACCCGATGGAGAAGGAAAGCTAACAGATGAAGATGGATTAGAGAAAAACGGGAAATGGGAAAAGGGAATTCTAAAAGACGGTAAAGAAGAGCGTAAAGGACTCTATGGAATTTACACATGGAATATCAAGGAGGGAGAAGTAAACGACGCAAACATCATAACTTTAGAAAATGGTGGGATATATAAAGGGGAAATTCAAAATGATTTACCCTCAGGACATGGAACTTTTTCTATACCCCCAGGATCTGAATTATTATCTTTAGATGGTTATTGGGAAGACGGGAAAATAGTAAAATTAGAACGTGGAAAATTTATGTCTAATATTGTTACCTTGAAAAATGGAATGCTATCAATACCTATAGAATACTCTAATGGAAAAACTGAAATTAAGTCATTTGCTTGTTCCTCTTTTGAGTCAATAACAGAACTTTTAAGTAATGTAACCACTTATATTGCAAGAAAAGAGCAAGAGGAAAAATTAGTTTTTACTAAAAAATATATTCAAGGAAAAACTTTTAATGGTGAAGTCTTTTTCAATACTGAGCTTCAAATGATTTTTGGAAATTTATTAAAATGTTATTTGACAATTCGATTTGTGTCAGAAAATACATGTTCATTTGAAATGGAAGGAGAAGCTTTTAGTAATGATTTTGTAGTACAGGAGATGGCACGTAAAATAACAAAAAAAGAGATAATGAGATATTACTATACAGGAGAATATATACAACTTGGAGACGAAAATGCGGAAGGGGATCGCTATTTCTTTATAAACAATAATACCGCATTAAAATGGGAAGGAGCAGGATTAAGTACAATATTAAAGCGAAAATAAAAAAGAAGAATATGAAACGCTTTTTTTCTGTATTATTGGCAATGTGTGTATATACTTCGCTATCAGCTCAAACCTATGATTCTATAGAGAAAGAGTTTGGAAGTTTGATAGACAATCTTGCCAAAGATTTTAGTCAGCATGACTATATATTATCTGATGCTAATCTAATTTATGAATTAGCTAATAGGAATACGTTATTAGCAGATGATGTACTCACTCAAAAGACTATGATTTTTGAAGGGAAAGTAATATCTGCCACTTTTGGTGAGATTTTCGGTGGATATCAAGTAAACATACAACCACTTAATTCATCGGAAATGATAATCCAATCAAACCGGGACGATGGAAATGCAAGAGAAGATGCAAAAAAGCTTATAATAGGACAAACGTATTATTTCCTCGTATTTACTACTGGATATAAAAATGATGCTATTTTAGTACAGGATTATATTGCGGGTAAAACAATGAGAGATATTGCTAAAGGCTTTATTAGTATAAATCCACAAGTTATAAGAGAAAATAAAAAATATGTTCGTGCAGGAATATTTGATATTATAGCTGTAATAAATCGAGCGAAGAATACATTAGCCCAAGAATTTGGTTTAGAAGTTTCTAATGATGTCCCTAACCCTACAGTCGGATCGACTATTGTTGGATTTGAATATTACGGGATGATCAATGAAAAGTACCCAATAGTAATGAGACTTGGTTGGCGAGAACCGAATGAAATAGGAGGTAGCTATTATTATGTAAAAAACGGCAGAAATAGTACACTGGAATTATCCGGTTCTATGAATTCCAACGATTACATGATATTGAAGGAATATAATTCGGCAGGAGAGCATACAGGAACATTTGAAGGTAAATGGAGTATGGATAGTTATTCCGGCACTTTCACGAATTATAAAGGGGTAAAGATGCCATTTAAATTATATCATGACTAGATTCATATCAGTTATTAAAGGACGGAGCATTTGAAAAAGTGTTCCGTTTTTTATTTCCTCCTACCCTAAAAAATGCCGAAAACTCTACTACGAAGCCTTGAAATCCCTAACTATGAATTAAATACTTAAATTTATGACAGATACATCCCAACTCTGGTATTCGCTCAATAAAGATTGCGGTGACATACCAAAAACTCCGGTAGAATTATCCCTTGATTCGAAAGAGACAACGAATAAATTCCACGATGATATTGCAGCGTTATCTCAAAAGTTTCCTCAACTGACTTCTCAATTGGCAACGAATAAGAATGAGCAAGAATTAGTACTGGAAGTAAGCCTTAAAGAGATTTTCGTTCTATGCCCAAGAAACAGATGTAGGCTAGACAGATATGGAAAACTCCAAGAATATCTGAAAGAGAATTATCACATTACCTTAATTATTAAATCACAAAAAACTAAGTAACATGAAAATAAAAAGATTTTCAACAGCCAGAGATGAAGAGTTGAAATACACTGATCCCGAAAGTTATATTGATAAGAATGGTAATCTAAAGTCTCGGCTAGCAAAGATGCCAATACAGGACTTGTCTTTGATAGCCAATTTTAGAGTGGAAACGATGAAGCGTTATTATACAGGAGATATACGGGAAGTAGATTACCCCATAGTCGAGCTTCTAATGGATGGGCTCTCTGATATTCCGGTAAGACACAGAATCAGTTGTTTTGAGAATGCAGTATTCATCCAAATAAAATATCCCTCTCAATTATATGGGACTGATGATGCTAATTACGTCCCTATAGAACTGGCTGCTCATATATTCAGTTTGACTACCTCTGATATGACAGATATAGCGGATGAGGACGAGGAACTATATAAAGATGAAGATGGGCATTCATTGGTTAGTATGCAATGGCTGATAGATACATATGAGGATCGGTTATGCCAACTTGTTAATTACGAGAAATTAAGTTTCAAAACTGATGGACAAGGAGAAATATCAATAATAATAGAAAGAAAACTAGAATAATATGAAAAAGAAAATATTCGTTATGGGCAAGGTGTATTATCTCGCCAAACAAGAAATTTGTGAAATCGAAAATGAAATACAGACGGATTTAGATAAGTTCTCTAGCGGTGGGATTAGATTCAAAATAGATATTACATCCGAGAAGACTTTGGAGCTAATATTCACTCGGCAATATAGGGACGGAGAAATTGATTGGCTTAATTATGATTCAAAGACAATTTACTGCACTGACGCAAAGATCATAACTGGTCATGGATTCGATGGTTTTAAAGTTCCCGTCTATTGGGGAGGAGTCCCATACGGTTATCCATTCTTTATGCCAAAGGAGGAATTTATTAATTGCTACAAGAAGTCAGCGATTAAACTTGGAGGAAGTCGGTTGAATTTGCAGAGGTTAGTGCGTTGCCAGATAAGATTATTCTTGCTTTGGCATATTAAAGAAAAAGGAAGGTAGTTATAAGAGATACTATCTTCCGGCACTGTCCACAATTTTGTGTAAATAGAAAACTACAGGATTCGGGTTTTATACTTGAATCCTGTTTTCAAATATAGTAATAAATTGGTTAAATATCAATGCCCAATTCCAAATAGGTTGGTACCATCTCTTTTCGATTTCGTTAATGGCCAGATAGACAGATTTTTTCAGTGCATCATCATTTGGAAATGATAGCTTATTTTTGGTGTACTTTCTAATTTTCCCATTCAGATTTTCAATAAGATTAGTGGTATAGATAATCTTTCTAATCTCGACGGGGAAATCAAAGAACACGGTCAGTCCTTCCCAATTATTTCTCCATGAGCGTATCGCATATGGATATTTAGCACCCCATTTTTGCTCAAAGTTATCCAACTCCATCTCAGCTGCTTCTTTAGTAGGTGCATTATAGATGTTCTTTAAATCGGCAGTGAATTCCTTCTTTTCTTTCCAGACGACATAGCGACAGGAGTTTCTAATTTGGTGTACCACACATATTTGAGTAGTAGAGGCAGGAAATACACTCTTGATGGTTTCTGTAAATCCATTCAGGTTATCAGTAACTGTAATCAGAATATCTTCTACACCACGGGCTTTGAGATCCGTTAAAACGCCCATCCAGAAAGCGGCACTCTCATTTTTGCCAATCCACATACCCAATACTTCTTTCAAGCCTTCCTTATTCAGACCTACACATAGGTAAACAGTCTTGTTGATCACTTTGCCGTTTTCTCTGACTTTGAATACGATGCTATCCATCCAGACAATCATATATAAACTGTCCAAAGGACGATTTTGCCACTCTGTTGCAGCCTGGCTAACTTTATTGGTGATAATGGAGATAGCGAAGGTAGAGAGGTTAATACCGTATATTTCCTGCATTTCCGACTCAATGTCAGCGACGCTCATACCTTTGGCATAAAGAGAGATGACAAGACGCTCAATAGATAAGCCACGCGATTGATGCTTGGGAACAACAATAGACTCAAATTCACCTTCCCGATCACGAGGAACCTGACTAACAGATTCACCCATCTCGGTTTGAATCTGCTTCCTATAACTACCATCGCGGGAGTTACCGCTATGATCTCCTTGATTGGAGTGTTTTTCATAACCTAAATGGTTATCCATCTCAGCTTCCAACATTTGCTCATAAACACGAGTGTGAAGCTCTTTCATAAAGGCGGTTACATCTTCACCCGTCTTAAACTGAGACAGAAACTCTTTACTTAAAAAATCTTTGGGAATGTCCATAAAATCTTCTTTTTACAAAGTTAATATATAAATAAAAAACTACGAGAAGAATCCTGTAGTTTTCTATTTACACAATATTATGGAGAGTCCCTAAAAAAGAAAGGTAGTTGTAAGAGACTATCTTTCTTTTTAGGGGAATCTCCATGATTTTCACATTAACAGCTCGTAAAAATGCCGACAATAAGTAACTTTCAGAATTATTCACTGAATATCCCTACGTCATCTTGCCCAACTCTGCATTGGTAAAAATGCATATTCTTTTCATATAGTCATCATACCAAGTGATTTTATATTTTATGGTTCCGTTGTTTTGGCGTAGTATTTTATTCAATTGATTTTTGAATAAAATACCAAATTGCACTTGCTATCAAAGATGCAATTATTCCACCAATAGAAAAACCGTTCCAAAAGGATTTTCTCTTTTCTTTGGTTATATCAATGCTTGCATTTGTTATTTGACTTCCATTTTGGGCTACTACTGAGTTTTTTATATTATAATCTTGTTTAATTTCTTCATCAGTTGATTTTATTGTTGAATTACTGATTGTGCTATTATTATTAGCCACTACCGAATTATTGATTTTAGTTTCCATTATTTTTCGATTTTTGCATCACTAATACAACTTCCATTTTGAGCTACTATACTATCTTTGATAATATTTGTCAGATTTTGTATTATTGGTTGTTGTAGATCTTTTTTATACGAAAAGATTTCTTCATTTGCTTTTTCTTCAGATAAAGACAGTAACTTCATAGCCTCATTTCTATCTAAGATTCTAATAGATGTATCGTTATGCATAATATTTCTTTTATTGTAATATTTGCCCTTTGTCCAACCATTATGGTGATATACAATCAACATTTTATCTTCTGTTTGGCTGCAAACCATTAAGAAAATTTCTTCGTTAGTAGTTGCCTTCTCTATATTTTCGACATCAATAGGCTCCCAACTTTTAGGAAAGTCTCCCATTAATTGTAACCAATACATAATAGCAGGATTACCATCATTAATAATAGAATTATAAATATCTATCACCTTCCCATCTCTGTCAACAACAACTTTATGCGGATTATTCTCCTGTGGAAAAACCATCAATAAATCAGTCGTTATTTCTTTCTTTTTTGAGTCTGTATTCATGTTTTTCAAAACACAATCTGATAAAGTATAGCAAATCATTTTTTACGGAATAATTGTTTAATAAATTCTGTTGTATCTTTTTTTAGTTCGTCTGCATAAAAATCTTGTGGCCATTCAAAATTACCATCTTCAGAAATCTCTTTTTCTTGAATTTCTGATGAACTATTGTTGTCTTTTGGTGGAGTAATAAAATAAATGGCAACATCTTCTGCGGATATTTTTCCTTCAGATATTCTTCGCCTTAATCTTCTTAATAAATATTCGCTATGAGTTTCTACTAATAAGTATTTTTTAGGAATTGGCTGTTGTTTCTTTAATAATGTTTTTTGAGGTGCAACGCCCATGACAACATCAATGAACAGATCCGCTAAATCAGCTTGCATTTTAGGATGTAAATGAATTTCTGGTTGTTCAATCATAGTTAGTGATCCGTCAAAAGATAAAAATCCCTGAACAATTACAGGGAGTATTTGAGAAATACCAAATCCAACATCTGTTATATCAAGATCTAATGTATATTGGTGGATTTTTAATTTATGGATAACATCTTGTAGAGTAGAAACATCCACCTGTAATCCAAAAGTATTTAACCAAGTATTGACTCTATTTTTAACTGTTTCATTTTCTTTTAGCACTTCTGTCAAAGAATTACCGTCAAGAGTGTCTAAAACAGTATTGATATTGGCTTTATCTAAAAAATAATAACGTTTAGGATGCGCTCGTAAAGGGCTAACGTGATTAATCAGTTCTCTTGTAAATTGAGATTTAACAGCAGACATCGAATATCCAATAATAAGAGATATTATATGAGTGATAATAGAATTATCACTATCATCAAAATTTCTGAAAAAGAAATCTCTATTTCTATTAACTCGAGGAGACCAAGAAAAAATTGTAGAATCGTAGCTTATCAATCGCAAGAATTCGTTTTTTGCTTTTATATCTAATATTTCTTGCCCGTTAACAAAATCGCTTGTTATATCAATAGAATCATATGCTGAATTATTTTTATTTAGAGTAAATTGTATATTCAAAATCGTTTTTTCCTTCTGCTTTAAAGACATTCTGTGTATCTTAAGTACATCTTCTTTTTTGTTGGAATTTACAAAACATAATTCAAAAGACAAACTGAACATATCATTTTTTATGTTCTTCTTCATTTCAATGAGAAAATCATACAATTGTTCAATGTTTTTTTTATTATTAAGTGAAACTTCGTTACGTTTTGAATAATATCTTATGATATCTGACTGTTTTCGATTTTTATTAATATTGGTATTGAGCGTTTCTATTGCTGTAAATAATTTCAAAAACATATCTTTTGAGTGATATATTCTATCATCGATTTCTCTCCTTTTATTAATAAATTGATTTATCTCAATTTCGATATCCTTTTTTACAGTTTCTTCCGGAAAACGAGAAAGAAATTCAATTGGTTGAAACAATTGACCAATAAAATCATTGAATAAATCTTTTTTCAAAAGCTCTTTTAAGCCCTCATCTTTAAATTCAAAATCAACAATGATATTGTTTTTTGTAACTTTATTTCTGAAAATATTTTCGCATTCACCCATACTAACATTCTCACCATGTAACCTAAGGGCCGATTTGTAATTTGTAGAGTTAGCCGTTTGTTGTAACATTAGTAAAAGATTGATAATACTACTCTTTCCAACACTATTTGCACCTAGTAATATCGTTATAGGCTTTAATTTTATCTCACCTTTTTCAAAGGCTTTATAATTTTGAAATGAAATTTTTTGTATCATATTATTCTTTTTTTCTGTATTCACAATTTTACTCTTTAACTTTTTTACCGTCTATTACTTTTATAATCGGACCAGCAAATTTAAAGAGTCAGTATCTCTTCAGAATCAGCTTGTAGAATTTCGACAATAAATGAAATGATATTTGTTTCCTTTTTTGCCTGACGATCATTTTGCTCAATTTTACTATATATCAACGTTACGATTTCTAATGCAGAAACCAAATGTTGTTGTAGTAAATATTGTTCTTCTCGCATTTGCTGTTTTATCCGCAAGCCGCATAACTTCTTCGTTCTAAATTTTCATTTCTTGAATTGTTAATATTTAGCAAAAATACAACAAATTAGCGAGTTCTTAATGATGGGATCTACTTTTGTTCCTTTTTTTAACATTATATTCATATAATGCCCCTACCTTACATATATTTTTCCTCTTGATTAACGCCTTTCTATAGACTTTTGTTTTTAAAATGTATTAATGGACATTCTTTAGGTTATTTTTCTTCATTTTTGGAGGGACTGACGATTTAGACTTCATTGGTGTAAATTGATTCAGGGAAGAAGAAGATCCAAGATGTACTTAATCCTGAATTTGATACGTTGCTTGATTAATTTACTTATTTACTGATTGATTGACTAATTGACTTATTAATATAATGATCTTCAGTATTTTCGCATCAACTATATTCCTCTTTCTATTAGTCGAATTTCCCATAAAAATAGTTCGTGCTCGTTCTTGTATTTTAAATAAGACAGCTGTATACTGTTTTCATTGTATTGCGATTCTTGAAAGCTTTTCTGTAACTATAGATTGTATCTGAAAGTTTTTCTCTTCCCTTTTTATGCGCTCTAAGCTCAAATCTCCCTTGATTGTACATTCTTCAATTGCGGTGAGTTCTAAGTGAATTTACCGCAATTTTGTTTGGCAGTTTTTTCTGTTCGTAATTAAATAACAGGACGTATTGAACGGATTATCTGAATGGCTTCGACTGAAACGAGTCTTACCATACTTCTTTTCGAATCATATACTTATTAATTTTACAAACTAGACAAACTTCAATCCGCTTTATTTATATGCACTATTAATGATACTTTCTATTTCAATTCCGCCAAAGCTCAATTCAACATAACGCAACATCAAATACATAAGAGCATCATCTTTGGAGACACCATAGTCATGTAATTTACAAGCAAACCGAAACAGATTAGAATTCCGAAATCCATGACTAACAGGAAAATACCTATCCGATAGTTCTTGTACTTTCCTTATAGCCTGATCAGGATTCTTAAATTTTGGTGGCTGTAACATGAGATTTTTCCAAAATGTCGTACCTGTACTTTTTATAGTCTTTGATGCCACATAAGGAGTAATCTTTGCTGTTGATGAAGCAGGGACAAAGTGGTATATCTCTGTATCCGCATTATAATATACCTTTGGATCATAGCATATAAAATGTGCCCGTGACAAATTATCACATTTAGAATCTATATGCGTATTCCCAAAGTATCCACTGATTGAGCGATACAGTTCTTTATGAAAAGCCGGATCAAGGGAATCATGTTGGATAATCAGTTTTATTCCTCCTCTTGGTGAATGGAAAGCCATCTTAACATAGGGATCACTTGTGTGTTTCACCCAATCAGAATCTCTTTCCGATAACTCATTGGGGAGATCATAATCTAAGTCTATACAGATATAGCAAGAATAATCTGATAATGCCATATCTAATCTTTTTCCAAAAATGCCATTAACCAAAACTACAGGTAATTTCTTCTTTAACCAATCTTGTTTTTTCTTATTACCCATATTTCTCTGAATATCTAAAGTAATATCCTTTATATATCCATAAGGAGTTTCTATTTTATTCTTTAGATCAAGTAGTTCTGATATACAGACATACTGATTCCTAAATAATCCTTCTATTAAAGTTATCTTATCTGTCATATTCTGTTTATTATAAAAGGTGGGATTTAAGTTATTAATCTCTTATATAATAGTAATGTAGATCGTAGGAGAATATCCCACCTAACGAAATTTTACTATCGTACCACTTTGAGGATAATATTATACTCCTTCTTTAACGAATCTCTTAATGGATCATACGAGCGAGCTTTCTTTTCTTTCATGGGGATAAGTACAAGGATATCCTTCAACCTAATTGTAAGTGTATATGTCCTACAATACTTTATGGCATCCAATAGTTTAGGATCATAGCCACACAAGGCTACTACCTTCTTAAGAAATACAGGTGTTCTTTTTGTCGCTGGCATAAGAACAGGCATTCCACTTATGATTACCCCCACATCACTATTCTCCTTGAAATAATCAAAGACATCTTTCATTAGCTGTGGATCTATATCATCTGAATAGAATACATGAATCGGATCACCATTATGTTGTCTTATCCGTAACCGACATATAGCTTGGATCATTCTGGCTATTCTTATTCTTCGTTCAGTCGAATGAATGCCGTAGTTTTTATTAATCAAGGATAATCCAGATTTGCCCGTTCGCCATTCTCCGACAAAAGAGATGCCTGCATAATTACTAAAAGCATTGGTAGCTTTATCTTGACCGGAACCACGATAGATAATACTGTATTTTCCTGCCAATCCTTTTTTATTTAGTTCTTCTTCAAGCACTGTCATTATATTCAAGTGCTTATCTTCTTTATCTGGATCACTGTCTCTGGCTACCATATATTTCCATGTGACAATAAGCAACGGAGAAGCCTGTTGTATCTGATCTGCTAACTCATCAACTATATCATGTATTCTGTCACGAATTGTATTATCGTCTACATCTTTCTCGAACAACCATCTTTCAAGAGACATTGGAAATTCTTGAAAGGTTATAGGTGACGAGTACATCTTTCCCGAATTCTGGATTAACTTGAAAGGTGTTTTCTTGTAATCGCTTAACACATTCGCAGTAGCATCCAGTATGATAACATCCATCTGCATACCCTTTACCACCCAATCCTTTATAAAGTGATATATTGGATAATACTTCCCTTTTGCATTCCATATAACTGAATAATTTTGGTTGATATGCACTAATACTTCTTCCTCCCGATACGTATTCAGGGCTGACCTAGTACTATATAAATGATCGCTGGTTTTTCTTAAGAATGTACTATTCACAGCCTTCATTTCCTGTACTCCTAAACAATGGTAATATAAACCTGCTCCAATAGGAATATTACCTTTAGATGATGTCCCCAAGTTACCCATATAAGCAAGAATTCTAAGCCGCTCAAATGTATTAAACGGTTGTATAAAGGATGGCTGTTCGTCTATAATACAAAACTTGCGTACTTCGGTAGACTTTAGTAATGCTCCTAAGTTTCCAGTATATTTAGATATATCAATCACCTTTCCACTGTCATAAGCAAATAGGGCTGGCAGATAATCCAAATAGAGGTGAACACTGGGAACAATCAGAACCTTTTTCTTTGTTACCTGTTCAGGATGTGCTATGTAACTACTGTAGTAAGAATCTTCTTGATGTAAAGTCACTATTTCGTCTTTCAATGCAGGGAGAGACAGACTTTCCAGCCTTTTCTTCATATCGTTTGCATCGGCACGTGTAGCAACAAAGATCACGATTCCTTTATCACATCTCTTGGCAACCAGATCACAAGTAGCCGTACTCTTTCCACCTCCACATGGGAGAGGAACAATAGAAGCTCCTCCCTTGCATAGAATTATGGCATCTCCGGTTTGGTGCTTAATGGTTAGATTTGTATCAGACGAATCGAACACAACTTCTATGTCCTTGTAGTCTCTTACTTTTGGCATAATGCTATCTCTTTAAAAACTCCATTTTCTACCTCTTGGCATTTCTGTGAGTATATCTACCGCTATATTGCTATCAGGTATTTTCGTCTGCTGTAATGCGAAGTACAAGCTAATATCTTCTATTAATACTAATTTCCGATCTATATCAATATCAAGAAGAGATATCAATTCTCCGTTATCATCTACAGCCAACCATCCCCTTGATAAGAATATCTTGGCTGGGATCAGATGTAATATTGGTGCGTTGGCATTACAATGTAAATTGCATGTCAATTTTCCTATGAGTCCCGTGTCTAAGCGTATCTTTTGCGGCAAACAGAGGATGTATCCCTTCTGCTTAAATTCTTCTAGTGTCATCATAATTTGTGATAGATTAAAAATCCCCTCCACCTGTCACATGGAGGAGAAGATAAAATTAGAAACTACTTATTCTCTGTCTGTTGCTTCGTTTTCTTTAAAGCATTTTGGGTAACTACCTTTTTTCTATTTGCTAGAATTTCATTCGGAGTACCTTTTTTGAGAGTTTTAATGATGTCATTCTTAGCAGCCACCGTTTCCTTCTGCGATTTCCACTTAGATATCTTCATATCTTGTTCCTTCTCAAGGTCTTCCATGTCATCTTTATGCGAAGAGCAGAACGTTTGAAAATCACTAAGCAAGGTACTTTTTAGTTCCCCGTAATTTTTGTTTGCCAACCGAGTGATGATTTTATTTCTGGTAGTATCGTCCATCATAGTTATGAAACATGTCATGTCACGAGTGAACGTTTGGTTATTTGAATCACCATTCTGACTATGAACATGAACGATCGCATCAATAAACTCCACTCTCTTCACATTTTTATCGTCTCCAAACTTATAAGCGATAGACTTATATAGCTGATGCCCCCTCTTTCCATTTTCCTCATTATAGGGAGTAGAATCCTTACCTGCAATAAGGTCTTTTTTCTTAGTAGCATCTCTTTTGAATGTCAAAAGATACTCCGCATACTTAGGAGACACACCAAACTCACGCTGTATTATTTCAGATTCTATATATAATTGGTTGGTAGACTTACCCGTCGCCAAATTAGATTTTTTGCGGTCTTCATTATTCCAATTCTTATCCATAGAATTCAGAATTTGAATAAATGACATTAGATTACCGTCATAATCTATCAATTCCAAATCTAAATCAACATCCAAATGTTCCAAGCATACCATTAACCTATGTTGTCCATCGAGGAGTGCTACATACAGCCATAAATTTGGAGTGTCTAATGTGATCTCTTTTCCATCAGCATCCACTGCTCTTAATCCACTCCTTAAAGCTCTTTCCAAAGATACAACTATAACAGGGTTGGAGAACTTCTTATCTGAATTGGAACCGAGTTCATTATACAGTTTATCAATCTGACTTGAATAAACCTCCCTATTGCCTATTAAGAATGCTATTTTCAGCCCGTGCTTTATAGCCTTACGATAGGAAAATAAATAATGCACCTTATATGGCATCTTTCTGACCAAGAAAGAAAGTAAAGTAACTAAAGTTTTGGACTTTATTTTTTCTTGATTATTTTGATCTACAGGCACTTCATCTAACGTTTCCTGCGATTCCTGACCATCCGCAGCGGATATATCACCTTTCGATTGTTCATTGTTAACCTGATCAGTGCATGGCACTTCGTTCATACCATTTTCATTAATTGTTCCCATATTCACATCATTGTTTTTTAAAAGTTCTTCACTCATTTTGTTTCTTAATTTATGAATAGATAACTTTGACATCAAGATTAGCTAGCATTATCTCTCAATAAAGTCATCTATTCAAGGTTATTTACTTGGATACAATTCTTAATAATATTTACATTATTCTAGACTAACACAAACATGCTAAAACTGTAACCGTTAATTTCGTGAATTGATTTTGTGAGACTCTATGAATTCATTCAAATCTGTTATCTTCACATAAATCTTTCTACCGAACTGGCAAAAAGGGATTCTACGTTCATCCCGATAAGTTTGCCACGTCTTTTGAGATATACCTAAAATCTTGCGAACCTCAGAGCTTGTATAGTACCCTTCCCTCTGTGATTGAGTTCCCGTTATCGCTTCCAATTGCTGTTGAATTTGAGTAACGCCATTTAATAAGAGGTCTAATTTCTCTTCAGGTATTACCACTAATTTAATATTCGATTCTATCATGGCTATTAACATTTGTTATCATTTTGCAAAGATAATCATTTAATAATCAGGGTATTATAGTCAGATAGAATCGATAGATTACATTTATAGCTCGATAGAAATCTTTTCTCTCTCGATAGAAAAAACTTATTCTGAATAGAATATAATCAGGCTATTTTAGATAAAATTATTAGCAATAAAAAACGACTATTCCGGTAAAGAATAGTCGTTTATGAGGTATGGTAAGAAACAAATGAAGCATCTTACTATCACATATATTATACCATATCAATTCGTCTCCAAGGCTTCTTTCAATAATTTGAGAATCTCTTTCTGCTTGTCATCACTTATCTTTCTAACCATATCACTAATATTATCATTATCCTTCCAAGCTTCTTTTTTCACGTTAAAGAAAGCTTTCACCTTTTTATAAAAATCACGTGTGGTATTTGTATCCTCATTTTTTTCATTACATATTTCCTTACGTGTTAACCGATAAATTAAATAAGATAGTTCTTTCTTATCCCTTATACATATTATTTCTGGCAAATATTGGGGTTTATCAATTCCCGAAAAACGAAAATGAAAAACTGAGTAATCCGTATCTCCTGAAATAAATTTTTTCCCAACTAACACATCATAAAGTCTTTTTATCTTATTACTATCTAATGACAGATTTGGGAAATAATCCTTTTGACTAATATTAGCAGAAGCGACTTTATTCTTATTTTCAGTCTCAGCTTCCGAAGTACTACTGTGGGGTGAAAAGCACTCCGTTACAAAAAGAGAATTTTCTTTTATTTTCTTTCTAACACAATAATCCTGATATTCAGCATGTACTTCATATCTAAAAGGCGAATTACATAAATCATCGTACAATTTATCATTCAGTTTTAGCTCTTTAGAATGAACTATATCAAATATGCAATCAGAAAATTTAGGAGATTCTGCATCATAAAGATAATAATATGCCGAATAAATTAACGTTATAAAATCAATATACTGATCATAAGTCGGGAAACTTATAACACATTGAGTTAGCTTAGGCAATAGTGTATACAAAGGAATAATTTCCCCACGGACTTTATTGTAATCTCGCCAACGGGTATAATTACTAATGCACCTTACAGGTAATTCTTTAGTCGTAATTAGAAAAGCACTTATATTAGTAGTTAACGCGTTCCGATCCTCTTCTCTAAGATATTGCCATACCTTCACTCCCCCTAACGCAACCCCTAATGCAATAAACGTGGATACACAAGCAACACTTTTTCCTAAAGTACCATGAACACGCATTGACATTTCAGTAGCAGTTTTCCACAAAGTAGTAGTACTCAATCCCTTTTCCGTTAGTTTCAAATATTTATCTACTTTTTCAGAATCCTGAGCCATATAAGAAACAACTAATATAGCAAACAACTTCTCTGAAAAAGACAAGCTATAATCTTGGCAAGTATGTTTATGCGCTCTTTGAAGGTTAACCAAGTAACATATTAATTCCTCCTCAGACCATGATTCTCCTATAATCTTGTGTGTCATTTGTTTCATATCCATTAGTTTTTATAGTAATTCTATCTACAAATATATTATAGAAAAACTTATTATCCTGATTTTAGAGGATAAATGGTGCAAAAAAGCATGAAACTACTAGAAAGAAAGAGAGATTAGTGTTAACTTTGAGAATAAGAGAGTTTGCCAAGCACTCCACAAACTAAATAGAAAAGCTGAAAGTTTCAGTAATGTTTCAGTAGAGAAAGAAAAAACCTTCATAAAAGCTTTTAAATCAGCCATTTATGAAGGTTTCTAAGTACCCAGACCCGCATTTGAAATATTAAATATCAATAGATGAGAACAAATTCTACTCACAACAAAATTCCGTATATTCACCTATATATAAACGATTTACAAACAGCATTGAATCGAATTAAATTTAATGAGATTGAAATTATTTCGGGATAATTGGGAACAATTTGGGAACAATTTGCTAACTTTGCAGTGTTCAATCCAGAAATTAAATTGAAGATTATGAAAGTGACTGCATTTATACGGAAGACTGCCAAAAAGAACGATGTAGATACTAAGGCTACTATCTATTTTCGTTTGCGTGATGGAAAGAAAGACATCAAGGCAGCAAGCGAACTTGTTATCAGCCCGAACCATTGGAGTGCTGACCGGCAGGGCTATAAAGACCGTGTAGCTTTGGTGGCAGAAAACGAAAAGATGGACTTGAACCATAAAGTGCAGGCATTGACCCGAATGATTGAGAAAGAATACAAAGAGGATGCAGGAAGTGAATGGCTCGGAGAAGTCATAGACAAATTCCATCATCCCGAAAAGTACAAGACAGAAGAAGAACTGGCAATAGAGAATCCACCTACTTTTGCCGAACTTTTCGATGAGTTTTTGGAGAAACACAATCTTTCGGAGGTACGGAAGAAAAACTTCCGTGTAGTAAAAAGGGCTCTCATGCGCTATGAATTGTTTGTCAGAAAAACAAGGCGTGGAATGAAACATTTTACCCTTGATATTCATACTACCACCAAAGAGACGCTTGCCGATATGTGGGATTTTATGGAGAACGAATATATGTATGCAGAAGAATATCCCGATATATACGAGACCATTCCCGAGAAACGGACTCCTCAACCGAGAGGGAAGAATACTCTTATAGACAGTTTCTCACGCATACGTACCTTTTTTATCTGGTGCTATAATCAAGGCAAGACCACCAATCGACCGTTTGACAAGTTCCCTTTGGAAGAATGTCTTTATGGAACTCCGATTTATATTACCCTTCAAGAACGTGACAAATTGTTTGAAGCTGATTTGTCTGCTCGTCCACAACTTGCCATTCAACGTGATATCTTTGTGTTCCAATCTGTTGTAGGTTGTCGTGTGGGCGATTTTTATAAGCTCACAAAGAAAAACATCGTGAACGGAGCATTGGAATATATACAAGAAAAGACACGCAGCCATAATCCCCGAACAATAAGAGTGCCACTGAATAGTGTTGCGAGAACCATACTTGAACGTTACAAAGATTACGCAGGCGCAACCCTGCTTCCCTTTATATCAGAGCAAAAATATAATCAAGCCATCAAAGAAGCGTTCCAGTTGGCTGGTCTTGACAGAATTGTCACAGTGCTTAACCCACTTACTCGCAATCCTGAGCAGAAGTATTTGTATGAAGTCGCAACCACACATACTGCCCGAAAGACATTCATTGGCAATATGTATAAGAAGGTGAAAGACCCAGATCTTGTTTCATCGGTATCGGGACACAAGGAAGGCAGCAAGGCGTTTCGCCGATATAGGGAGATTGACGAGGAAATGAAACAAGAACTTGTTCACCTGTTGGACTAATAAGGGAAAGGCTATGGCAAAACAAGATTTCGAACAATTCAAACAAGATGTTAAAGAATGGCTCAACAGCCATCCGGAAGAATATGACAGATTCGTTGCTGAAGTGAACAACAAATCAGCAACTGGTTTGCAAAAGGTTTTCAAATTAGGATGGAAACTCACCCCTCAAATGATGCGTAAATATCAAAACGAGTGTCATGGAGACCTTGCTGACGAACACCGTCTGCAAAGTTATTCGGCAGATGCCGATGCTGCAAGATTATTGGTTGGGGAGTTTCACAATTTGCAAAACGATTCAATAGCTCCTGCAATGTTGGCATGGCTTTATTACGGCAAGTGCTATGAAACTATGGTCACCCAATTAGAAGCAGAAACACATAATCCCGCGAACAATTTTTTTGAGAAAAAGATAGCTGCTATAATGATTAAAGTAGTTATCAACAGTAGTATTCGTAACAAAATGCGAACAAAAGAGGATTGGCAGAATTTCCATCAGGAGAAAAAGGCTATTGAGGATGATTGTGTCGTAGAAACAACCATTGATAGATTGTCTTTTGATGATAAACCTGTCGAAGAAAAATCGTCAACAAGTGAGCAGCCATCACGCACATTGAAAGATTATCTTCACGGAAATCAAGAACAGATTTTGGAGAAGATAAAATTGAGAGTTTCAACGCAGCACACAGGCACCGATTTGGCACGATTGTATTTTGCCCTTCAAGAGGAAGAACTTCTGACAGGCTGCGATGTGACAACATTCCATAAGCTACTTGCCAATGAACTACCGAATTGCGATTTGAAGACTGTGCGAAACCTTCAAATTTCTATAAAGAAGTTGAATGACAGTACAAACAGAGGGAGAATAAAAGACAATGGTATTGAACGGTCGCTTATCAATGAGTGGAAGACTTACCTCACAGAAGTAAATAACTAAAAGTATGAACCTATTTAATTTAATGATATGGATAAAGATATCATCGCCCAAGAAATCAATGCTGAATATCTGAAAGGTTATATATACAGCATTAAAGGTGTTCGTGTAATGCTGGATATGGACTTAGCCAAAATCTATGGCTATAGCACCAAAGATTTTAACCGTCAAGTAAAGAACAACATTGAAAAGTTTGAGCAAGACTTCATGTTTCAGTTGTCCGATGAAGAGTGTGAAATCTTGAGGTGCAAAAATTCCACCTCAAGTTGGGGCGGTCGTAGATACAACCCTTATGCTTTCACGGAACAAGGTATATATATGCTTATGACTGTTCTAAAAGGAGATTTGGCAACCAAGCAAAGTAAGGCTTTGATTCGCATCTTCAAACAGATGAAAGACTATATCGTAGATAATCAACCATTATTGGGGCAAAGGGAGTATCTGCAACTGTCCTTGCAGACAACCCAAAACACACAAGACCTGCTTGATTTGCGCAAATCCCTATCAGCCGTTGATGACAAAGTTGCCGATATAATAGGTGCTTTGGGTAATGTCGTTACGAAGTCGGAACTGGCAAATGTCATGCTTGATTTTGGCAATCCTTCAGTAAGGAGAGGTTGGTTGATACTCAATGGGCAACCTGTTGAATCGGATTTGGCTTACCAACAGATTTATGCAACCGCCAAGAAAACGATATTTGTAGTTGATAATTACATCGGATTGAAGACATTGGTTCTCCTTAAAGATGTTCCGGCTAATGTGAATGTTGTAGTATTCTCCGACAATATCGGTAATAGGTTGCACCAAGCCGAGTTTAACGATTTCTGCCGTGAATATCCCAATGTTACCATTTCGCTGCAAACGTCTGGAGGAATATTCCACGACAGGTATATTGTCATTGATTACCAAACGGCTGATGAACAGATTTACCATTGTGGCGCTTCATCGAAAGACGGAGGCAATAAAGTTACGACAATTACAGCGGTTACTGATGGAGCCATTTACCATCCAGTTATAGACCAACTTGTTCAAAATCCAGTATTGACATTGAGATAAGACCATTTTCAGACGAACCAAATTGATTACCTTACATTTCGTTTCTTTCGTTTATGATTTCAGCGAAAATAGCGAAATGTAGATTGTTGAATTATAGCGAATTACATTTATACTTTTGCGCCATCGTTCCAATGTCGGAGCGGTGGCGCAATCATTTATAATGCTGCCAAAGTGATTGTGTCGGACTATGGCAGCACATATATGCTATGACAGATTTAATGCAAATCATCTCCAATAGCACAGCTAATATCAAATTGGAGATTACGAGTGAAGATTTACGCCACTTCTCTGATGAACTTATTAGTCGCGCAGTGAATGAAGTGGCTGTTGCACTCAAAGCCACCAATGAAGATAAACTGCTGACACGTGAGGAAGTCAAGGAAATGTGTGGCGTTTGCGACACCACCTTATGGCTTTGGAACAAGCGCAACTACCTGAAAGCAATCAAGGTGGGAAACAAAGTAAGATACCGCTTCTCAGACGTGAAGCGCATCTTGGGGGAAACCAACAAAATATCTGGTTATGGAAAAGATTGATAATGCACTTGTTACTCCTACAAGTGGAAAAATTGAGAATATCGAGGAAGAGTATGTCCGTATCGGTACAACCTTGTTTCGTATTATCAATCAGCCAATGATGAATGGATCATTCCGCAAAATGCGGGTTGAATGGAAAATGAGCGTATTCCGATTAGACCACGGCAAGGATGAAGCGGCACTCATTCCGAAATATGACGGATTCTGCACTATGCCAAGTCATACAGATTACCAATTAAACGTGAATAACTTTTATAATCTCTATGAGCCAATAACCCACATTCCAAAAGAAGGTGAGTTTAATCATATACAATCCTTGATTGAACACATCTTTGGTGAGCAATATAAATTGGGAATGGATTATCTTCAACTGTTATACCTAAAACCAACGCAGAAGTTACCGATACTTCTATTAGTGTCGGAGGAACGGAACACGGGTAAGAGTACGTTCCTGAATTTTCTGAAAGCGTTGTTTCAAGAGAACGTGACCTTCAACACCAATGAGGACTTTCGGAGCCAGTTTAATGCCGACTGGGCAGGTAAACTGATGATAGTGGTGGACGAGGTGCTACTCAACCGTAGGGAAGATAGCGAACGATTGAAAAACCTCAGTACGGCACACTCATACAAGATGGAGGCAAAGGGCAAAGACCGCTATGAAGTGCAGTTCTTTGCCAAATTCGTATTGTGTTCCAACAATGAGAATTTCCCTGTTTACATTGAGCCAGAGGAGACACGCTATTGGGTAAGAAAGATTAGTAGGTTGGGAAAAGACGACACCTCTTTTCTTCAGAAACTGCAAGATGAGATACCTGCATTTCTGTACCATCTACAACATCGAAATCTAACCACCAAAGAAGAAAGCCGTATGTGGTTTTCTCCTTCACTCATCCGCACGGAAGTATTGGAGAAAATCATCCGTTGCAACCGCAGTCGCATTGAACTTGATATGACAGAACTGTTGCTTGACATCATGGACACAATGCAGGTGGATGTGGTAGATTTCTGTATCAACGACTTGTTAGCGTTGTTCAATTACTCTATGGTAAAGATGGAGCGTCATCAGGTGAGGAATGTTCTGCAACAGTACTGGAAACTGGAGCCAGCATCCAATGCGCTGTCCTACTCCACCTATCAAATATCCGTGCTGCCGGGACAGAAGTATTCTGCATCGTCCAAAAAGGTGGGACGCTTTTATACCGTTACCCGTGAAAAATTGAAAGATTATCGTTGAGGTTGTTGAATATGATGAAACATAAGGGAAGAAGTATAAATAAGAGGGTTACTATTCAACAACACCCTCAACAAACTTCAACAAAGAGTTTTGCCTTCCAAAAAAGAAAAAAGATTGTGTACTGCATCTTTAATTTTCTTTTCCCTCTTTTTTGAATCATCTTCAACAAAGTCAACAAAATCAACTATGGAATAAATAATCGTAAAACCCAACTTAAATGATATTTGTATGAAAAAAATAGAGCTGATACAATCTATCAAACAACAAGACCTGATTTTGGCAAATGCAGTCAGCAAAATGGTGGATTATATTCAAGACAAATGGGCAGCACCATATCCCAGCAAGGAACAGACGGAAGCGGTCAATGACTATCTCCGTTCTGTTCATGCGAACGGTGACGGAACGATGAACGAAACCGCCATAGCACACCGGAAGATTGCCACACAGAAGATAACCATCAATGCCATCCGTGTGCTTGACCATGAACAACTCGACCGACTGCAAGATGTGTTGAACCACATAGCAGCAGACAAGGAGTATTATATGCCAGAAAAGAAATACAGTATGTGCAGGTAGCTGAGTTGTCGTGGTGTGACAGACAGGGCTTGCCCTGATATAGCCCACTATAACTACACGCTTCGCTTCCGTAGTTGTGGGCTCTCCCGAGGGGCTGGGCGTTGCCCCGTCCCACTTAGGACGCTGCCCTAAGAACCCGGCAAGGACTGTCAGCCCTATGCAACCCGACCAAAGAGTGACCCTCTCTTTGGAAACTCCGCTCAGTGGCTTCCACCCCTAAGAACCCGGAGCAGGAAGTGACCCTCTCCCTGCACCCTCCGATTAAGGCTCTGCCCTAATAACCCATTGTGAAACCCGAATAAAGTAAACTTATGGCACAGAAGACATCCATCAACATCAAGCCCTGCAACATCGGCAGTAGCGAACCCCATAACAGACGGACAGCAGAATACCTTACCCGTATCAACAAAGAAAAGTTCTATATACGCACTGACCTCATGCCGAAAAACGAAGCATGGGTAGCACCTGACTTTAGAAATACATCGCTCACTGAACGCTACAATCAGATAGCCGTAATGGTCAAGGAAAAGACAGGTCGGGCGATGCAGACCAAAGACCGTGAACGGGTGAACAAAAAGACCGGGAAGGTGACCATTGTCCGTGGCAGCACTCCGCTCAAAGAGGGCGTGGTGGTAATCAAGGAAGATACCACAATGGAACAGTTAAAGCATTTTTGCGAGGTGTGCAAGGAACGCTGGGGTATCACACCCCTGCAAGTGTTCATCCACCGTGACGAGGGACATTACAGCAATCCCGAAGACATTGCCACTTGGAAGCCCAATCTTCACGCACATATCGTTTGGGACTGGATGGATCACGAAACAGGCAAATCCTGCAAGCTGGACGAGAAAGCCATGTGCGAAATGCAGACCGTTTTGGCTGAGTGTCTGGAGATGCAGAGGGGCATCTCAAAGAAGCTGACAGGCAAGGAGCATTTGGAACGAAACGACTTCATCATCACCAAACAGAAACAGGAAGCCGAAAAGGTCAAAGCCGAAAAGGATGCCGCCCTTGCCGCCAAGGAGAAAGCCGAAGCCGAGCGACAATCTATTGAGGGCAAGAACAAGGCGAAAAAACAATACAGCCTTTCACTTGATAATGAGATTGCCGATAAGGAAAGGCAGCTCAAAGACGAGCGCAAGGCTAAAATGGACAGCATACTGGATAGTGTCGGCAGTATTGTCGGTGTCGGTAAATCCGCAGCGGTTGAAAAGGAAAACACCCAACTGAAAACCAAAATCGAGCGCATCAAGAAAGCCTTTCCAAATGCCGTAAAAAACAAGGTGGAAGAACTGACAAAGACACTGGTCGAAGCAAAGCAAAGTGCCGAGGCCGAGCGAGACAAGGCATTGGCGCAAAGCCGCTCATCAATCATAGAAAGGAACGAGGCTGTCAGACAGCTTCAAGAACAGGAAGCAGACATACAGCAGCGCATCAGCCAAGCAATTCTCACAGCCACGAAGAAGAAAGACAATACTATCCGCTTGTTGCAGGGGGCATTGGAAGCCAGCCAGAAAATTCTGAATGTCATTGCCGATATTCTCTACCAAGCAAGCGAGGTGTTCAAGCGAGCCGTTGATGCGATTATCCATTTCGGGACAGAGCAGTACAAGTCAATCTTTTCTCCATCCGAAGCCGCTGACATCAAGAGCGTGATGCAGGAATATGGGGAAACGACAGAAATGCAAAAGGCTATTGGTGACTGGTTGTGTGGCTATACGGAACACAGACAGCCTTTTGATGAAATAAAACATCGCCACACACTCAAAGAGGTGGGCGATGTTGCAGAGGGGGCGTATGATTGGAAGATTGAACGTATGCAAGAGAACGGAATAAAAATGTGACGAACACTAATGTCAGATACCTACTTGACAATCCTCGCTATATGTTCCTTTTATTTAATACGCTAATAGTGGGTTACCAAAATTTTCTTCTGTGTGAAAAACCACGAAAACGGAATAATGAGTTGAAAGATATGGTATAAGTGGACTGTGGCGTTTTGCGACCATAATATGCAGCAGAATTGATTTGTGAAGAAACAATCATCGAGTCATTTCCGTTTTGTACTCCTTTGGTGAATAAGTTCATAATCTCGTACTTATTCCCGAAATTGGCGTTGGGCTGCATCATAATATCCGATACGACCTGTCGGATAGAGCGAGGATATATTATAAAGGTGTTTTCTGCATTACAAGTAATATCCTTAAACTCGCTGCTTCCGAAGAATACGATAACGGAATAAATCGGTATGCCCGGATTTTGCGACAAACATTGTCTGATAGCTTGAATGTGTCCGGCATTTTGCATTACGGGGTTGTAAAAGCGGTGCTTTTCTTTGCCGTATGCCAGTAACTGCGTCCAATACTTTTGGTGTTCATTGCCGAAAATCCAACCGCTGTAATCCTTTACCTCAAAAACGATTAAGCCCACCTTGGTTGCAACGGCTACATCGACTTGTGTATAAGTGCCGTTCGGCTTCTGAATGTATAAGTCGTGAAATATGGCTTTGGGGTTGATACCCGCTTTCAGAAGTTTCAATACCACTCTGCGCTCCGACCATTCGCCACGAGTAATGGGCGTAACCTGCTCAATGAGTTCACGCTCTTTCCGCTTGACATAGATAAGGTAAGCAATACCTGCCACCAAGCAAATAAGAAATATGAATGGTGCGAATGGCATAGAACAGTTATTGTTTATTTAAAAGCAATTATAGGAATTACTTTTGTGTTACCATATTCTTGATACTTGTAGTTACCGATTTGTCTTGCACATTTGCCTTGTGGAGCTTTAACTATTTGTTTATTGTAAAAATTACTGCCCTCTTGAGCTAATATTAAGACTTCTAAGTCGGAAGTTAATACATGTCCCGAAATGGTTTCTCTTATTTCCAGCGCAATAGCATCTCCTGACTCCAAAACCTCCTGTACTTCAAAATTCTTTCGACTTACACAATCACCAGGCTTATCAAACAAGGTCTTTCCCGCATTCTTGTTATTAGAAGCAGAATTATTTGATTTCGGTAATTCAACGCCATCAACTATCCTAATCGCTGGGACAGTTTTTTCTATTTCCATTTTGGTACTATACTTATACGTTCCGACACGTTGTGCACATTGGTCTTTTTTAAGAACAATCTTTTGTTCATCGTAAAATTGTTGATTTTCATTTGGAATAATGAATACAATTGCACCAAAAGAGTCATCGGCATGAGCCAAAGCACATCCAGATTCAACCACTTGAAAAACCTCAAATTGTGAATACTCCATGTAATCTCCGGGTTCTTCAAACATTTCAAGTCCAACGATACCAGAATTGTTAGACAGATTAACATAAAAAGCGAATGCAAATGTCAGTATAACACCTGTTATTATACCGAGCAAGTAAACAAGCCATTTTTTCATATTCAATGATTATTATTCATTTATCAGTCAATTATTATATATCCTCCAAATCCTTTTGGATTTTATTCTCTACATTTTGAGCATCACGGTATCGAATAATAACAACACCGTCAGAATAACCAGCTTTCTCGATTGATAATTCAATAGTTCCACCAGTGACATTCCAAGCACTTGCATAAGTAACTGTACCTTGTCCTAATTCGTACATGAGAGAAATATTGCTGTCCTGGCGGCTCGGATTATGTTCTCGGCAAGCAGAGGGCTCACCATACTTACGAATATATAAGCCTTTATAATAGTCATAAGTGTTCACAAGAGTATTCCATTCGCTGCTTTCATCGAATATAACGACGACAGAGTGAACGCTTTTCCCGTCATCAGTCGCACCGACACCGACTGTTGCCTGTCTGCCTGTAAAATCACCTGTGAACATCGTCACATTGTTGTCACGTCCCATTTGTGTAAAGCCTTTTGCTTTTAGCTTTTGGCAGAAAGCCGTCATACTTCCCTCAATAGGAATACCCTTGAAAGAGAGATGCTCTTGCGCCATAATATTGATTACAGCAAAGAGCATAGTTAATGTGATTAAAAGTTTTCTCATATAAATTGTTTTTGTTGATTATATCGCTGTTAATGAATTGAAATCATCATTGGAAATTTTCCCTATTGAAGCAAGCCATTCAAGGTAAGAAATATCATCTTTGATTTCACTAAACTTTTTCCCTTTATATTTTCCAAAGCCAATAATTCTTTCGGAAATGGATATATCCGAGGGCTTTCCTATATTTGGATACAATTGTTCAAGTTCTTCAAAGTCAATTTTAAAGAACCTATCTGTCGTTTCTAACCAATAGAGATATTGGTAATCCGTTGTATAAATATCCCCCAAGGATTTTCCTTTATATTTTCCAAACTGTAGTACTTCTTCCGCTTTGTGGATAGGAAATATTTCATCAAGCGATACACCGGGAACATCAATCAAAACCCATTCTCCACATCCAGCACAAGGAATTTCCTCATCTTTGATATCTGGATAGCACTCCTGTCTATAACTATCATCTGGCTTACCATTCACAAAGCACTTCCCATAAGCCTTGCCGTATTTACCACGTGGCTTTACCGTTTCAACTAAAAAAGTTCTATCTCGATTAGGGTCAATACGTCTTTCTTCGCTTGAAGAACGAGCTAATCCCAACTCACATCTTTTTACCAAGAATGGAGTTCGTTTGCCAATGTTGTAATATATATTGAAAATATTATCGTGTGGGTACATACTCTTACGTTGGTGTGAAATGCTTTTTGCTATTTGAAAAGTTTACTAATCTTTTTTCTTATTGCACTTAAGGCTATACTTTGGTCATGACTTACCGTCATCCCTATACCACTACTTTTTATAACGGCTACACTTTGATTAGTGTTATAATCGTAAAAAGTTACTGTTATATATGTATGTCCTCCATCCCACTTTTCAGATGTGACGTGAATATTTGGTGAGAGAATACTATCCGAACACTCAAAAATTTTCAAAGTATTAGAGGGCGATAAAACTGTTAGATTGGTTTCTGCTATCTGATTTTGAACAGACATAACTACGTCATCCAATTCTCTATCTCCAGATGTTTCTTTTCCGAAAATGACATACTTGTACTTACTAATGTTTGCATCATTAGATAGAACAATCTTTCCTGAAGCACAAGATGTCATTAGTGCTATCATAGCGGCTATAGATATAATATGAATTATAAATTTTTGCTTCATTTCCTTTTATGCCAATGGCTCTTTTAGTTCCAATTGAACCGTTATTTATGCAGAAGCGTGGAACTGCAAATGCCACGTTCTGAATTGGAGGTCGTAGGAAACCTGTACACACGAATGTAGTAATAGCAGCCCACGCTATAGCGTGAGAACCACTATGCCACCCTTGTGTGTAATTGTGAAATTTCCTACGTTTCCAATTCACAAGATAAGCATAACGCTTCTTAATTTCTAATATGTTTTGGAGAGAGTTTCCTCAATCCGCTTACAAAGATACAAAATGCGCACAATAAAAGCGTAAAAGGATTTGGATTTTAACGATATAAGTTAAAAACAATATTCCTATTCAATTATATCTTTATATGAAATGCTGGAATTTTGCAAGATTGTCCCTTTTTTACTTTTGCCACCAATATGTACCTCCTTTCCTGTCTTTTTAATTTGTGTTTCATAAGCTACAAGCAATTTCATTTTTTTGTCTACGGCATTGGGAGTTATTGCAACATTAAATCCTAATTGTCCACCTGCCTGAACAGAGGGATACATAACGCCGTCAAGAGCATGATCAGTTGTAACCACTTCCGTAAATATCGCTGATATAAGATAATTATAATCAGCTCCTTCTTCATTCTTCTTAGAAAATTCTTTGGCAAAATATTTAGCTGAAATGTCTATATCATTAGCAAAATCAGGGTGTTTCATTAGAAAAACATCATATGCTGATTTAAGTTCTTCAAGTAAAGAATTGTCAGCGTTGCAAAAAGAATCTTTATGTATAACAACTAAAAGGTGTATATTCTCGATAACTTCCCATTTTCCGAATGTGATAGTTTGTTGTCCGCTTGATCCTACACCTCCTCTTATCAAGGAAGAACTTTCACATGCAGAAATAAACCGGGTATCTATAATGTTTTGTTCTTCTGGAACAATACATCCATAAAACATGGTTTGCATAGGTGTACTAGCTCTTTGGCACTGTTTATTATATTGTTGGGGTTTATATGACAAATCCGAAACTGTTTTTAGGTTTCCATCACAACGTGCCCTTGTGATTGTTTTGCCGGGATGTAGCGTAAAAATAATAAATCCAACTTTACCCAAATCACGTATCAATTCTTTTATTTCAAAATAAGGGTATTGGCTTAAGTCTAACGCTTCTAAACGGTTTATTATCGTTTGCTTATTCATAATATATTAATTTTCGTAAGACAGAATTTGAATCCAATTAAATTTCGCTTTAAATAGAATCCTATACGGGAACAAAATGGGAACATTCTTAAAAAGAAGAAAAGGATAAATAGTTTATTATCAACTATTTATCCTTTATTCTTGTACCCAGACCCGCATTTGAAATAATTAAAGTGGGGAAAATGCGGGTAAAAAGAAAAGCGCAGAAAAACACAGCAATCCAACTATATTTCAAGCATTTACAATTAGATTAAATTTTAATCTCGGTTAATCAAATTGCAAAATATTCAGCAGATGTGGGGAAAATGTGGGGAAAATATCTATATTTGTATCAGAATAGAAACTTAACCCGTACGCCCATGAAAGTAACCTTTATCATTAAAAAAGCAGCCAAGCGATATGATACAGAATCAATGGCTACAATCTATGTACGCTTTAGAAACGGCAGGCAATTAGACTCCGTTGCTCCTACCCAGTTGGCTATCAATCCTAACCTATGGGATGATAAAGATGAATGTGTAAAAACAAAAGCAGTCTGCAATGAAGAGATGCGTACTCATATAAACGAAGAGATACGCCATTTGAAAACCTATATAGAAAAAGTGTATCAACAGGAAAAGGAAACCATAAACAAAGAGTGGCTAAAAATAACACTTGATAAATTCTACCATCCTGAAAAATACTTCATGCCAGAGCAAGTGGTTATCAAACCTACCACCGGAGAACTATTCGATGAATTTCTAAACAAGCACCCTTTATCAGAAGTGCGAAAGAAAAATTTCCGAGTTGTCAAAAGAGCCCTACTGCGTTATGAACTCTATGTAAGGGAAACAAAGAGAGGACAAAAAGACTTTGTCCTCGATGTGGATTTGGTAACACCAGACACACTTCGGGATATGTGGGATTTCTTTCAGAACGAATACCAATACTATGAACTTTATCCGAGTATTTATGAAACCATCCCCGAAAAGAGAACACCACAACCAAGAAGCAAGAATACACTGATTGACTGTTTTTCAAGGATACGCACGTTCTTCCTATGGTGCTTCGACAACAAGCATACCACAAACAGACCTTTCGACAAATTTCCGATAGAAGAATGTACATACGGTACACCTTATTATATAACACTTGAAGAAAGGGACAGAATTTTCAATGCCGACCTATCAGCCACTCCGCAACTGGCAATACAGAGGGATATATTTATATTCCAAACACTGATAGGCTGTCGAGTGAGCGACCTATACCGTATGACCAAACTAAATGTGGTTAATGAAGCCATAGAATACATTCCCAAGAAAACAAAAGAAGGGAATCCGGTCACGGTACGTGTCCCTCTTAATGACAAGGCAAAAGAAATCCTTGAACGCCATAAAGAATATAAAGGGAAACTGTTACCGTTCATATCCGAACAAAAGTACAACGATGCCATAAAAAAGATATTCAAATTGGCTGGAGTTGACCGAATCGTAACTATCTTAGACCCATTGACTCATAACGAAGTCAAACGACCTATTTATGAAGTGGCAAGCAGCCATTTGGCAAGGCGTACTTTTATCGGCAATATCTACAAAAAGGTGAAAGACCCGAACCTCGTTTCCGCACTATCGGGACACAAGGAGGGAAGCAAAGCTTTCAGGCGATACAGAGATATTGACGAAGAAATGAAAAAAGACCTTGTGAAACTATTAGATTAATATACTTTAAACTTTTTAGCGTATAAAATCAAGAAACAAATAAAAGAAATTCCTAACTTTGCAAGAAAATAAATTTAAAATTTGTATTATGGATAGATTGTTGCCAATAAGAATAGAAGCATGCCCACTTATAGACGCTTTAATTGAGTTCCGTTTTGAAGCAGCTATTACCAAAAGCGCAGTTTTTGGCATCATATACAATCTCATAAAAGAAGAGTATAGAGGAAATGTCATTAATTTGCCCATTTTACAAATCCCAGAACAAATTAGGGAGGTTGACCCTAACTTAAAATTTAAGCCCCTATACAGAATTGAAAACGAAAGATTTGTAATTCAAATAGGATATGATGTTTTGAGCATAAGCTCAAAAATGCCATATATAGGTTGGAGCGATTTTTCTAAACATTCATTTTCAATAATCAACAAGGTTATTAGTTCTGGAATAATAAAGCGTGTATCAAGAATAGGACATAGATATATTAATTTCTTCAAAGGAGATATTACCAATGGTCTTACGATGTCTTTTTCCATGACAGAAAAATACACATCTGAAAACTTATTGATACGGACAGATGTCAAAGATGGTAATTTTATGAACACCCTACAATTTGTAAATAATGCAAACTACAAACCACATCCTAATTCTATAGAAGTGGTAGGCTCATTAATTGATATTGATACGTCTCGTGAATATTCCGACAACTATTTCACTTCTAATATAGAACAAGAAATAAATATGGCTCATAAATGCGAAAAAAAGTTGTTTTTCTCTTTGTTAAAACCAGACTTCCTAAATAGTCTAAAACCTGTTTTTGAAAATGAATAGTTTAACGACTTACATAAATACCAATATCCTATTAATGTCTGCCTTATCATGTATGACATTAACAGACACGGAATTGCTTTCTTTATCAAGTAGGCAAACATATAATGATGCTATAATACCGTCTATTAACACTCCTGTCAATCCAATAAATATTTATACAAATTATTCCATTAAGGACATTCCTATCTCAACAGAGACCATTCATGTTAATATTCCCGAGCATGAAGATTTTGAGATAATCAATTCTTTTGCGAATAAGATGTTAACGGAAGCAACTCCTATAGATGAAGAAATTCAAAATGTCATTAATGACCACTTTTGGGATATGCTATGATTACAGAAGATGAATTAAAAAAATATCTACCCAAATATTTGTCAGAAGAAAATTACAAGACCCTTTTGGCAGAACTCAAATCTTTCCCTTATAACATAGATGGAAGGATGTACACTTCTATGCTTGACAAGAATGTCATTTTTCAAGGAGATGGCTTAAAAAAAATGCCTATAATTGATTTAGTTAACATCGAAAGAGGTGTAAAAAATGTAAGCTGTTTGATTTTATCAAACACTTGTGATATGGATTTATCTAATTCTCGTATGTTTCCTGCTTCAATCATGTATGCTCCTATTATAAATCTCACAACATATATTTCAGTTCTTCAAAAACAAGGTGTTAATAGTAGCAAAATTGAAAACCACATTTCAGATCTCAAACAACAAAAAATAACCCAAATAATCTTTCTTCCTGCAAATTCCCAAATGGAAGATTCAATAGTTTTTCTTGATAAAATCTATCATGTTGACAATCGCTTTATAAACCGAGACACATTAGAAGATCAACGCTTATTTTCTTTAAGCGATTATGGTTTCTATATGTTAATATTCAAATTGTCGATACATTTCTCACGCATACAAGAGAAAGTTAATAGAGGTTGCATTGCTAATTAACTTGTATGGGACAACAAGAATATGATAATTTCAAAAGACTGATAAAGGAATGGCTTGACAACCATCCGGATGAATACGCCGATTTCGTAGAGGAAATGAACGACAAGAAGTTTAAAGGATTCTTCAAAGTTTTCAAGATAGCCACGAAATTAGCACCGAAATACAAGGAAGCCGCACGTAAAAGGATAGGCGATGACAGAACACCCGACTTTGAAGAACTGGAAAATATCCTTTTGCATTCAGACCTTGCCGAGAAAATAGTGAACGAGTTTCATAACCCAAACAAGAAAAGTATTGTCCCCGCCATGCTCGCATGGCTGTATTACGGACGGAGCTATGAATGCATGGTGGAACAGGGAGAGGAACTGACCCAAAGAAAGGATATACCTAAATTGTACAAATGGCTTATTTCCGGCATGGTCAAGTTCATTATAAGAAAAAGCATCACCAATGGAATGAGAAGTAAAGAGGACTGGCAAGTTTTCAGGAAGCAACAGAAAGCCATAGAAGAGAACACTCTTGTGGAATGGGCAATAGAAGAAGATGAAGATACGGACGAGGAAGACACAGATACCTTATCAGAAGAACAACCGAAGACCGCAGGACGCAAAGCCGACACACGCACACTGTCTGAACTTCTGATAGAAAGACATGCCATACTGATTGAAAGAATTGGCACACGATTGAAAACCCATGCTACGGAAACAGATATAGCACGGTTGTTTATCGCATTGGTAGAATACCGTTTCATGAGGAAGTGTCCCATCAAGACTTTCAGAAATGCGCTGCACAATCAATTCAAAGAACAAGAAATAGTCCACGAAAGAGGTATTCAGAAAGCATACAGAAATCTCATTTCACCACTTGGAAACAGCAAAAAACTGATAAAAGACATTGGTGAAGACCATGAAGCTATCGAAGAATTGAAAGCATATCTATCCAATTGAAATTCGTTTAATTCGCTTTTTGATTTTACGAATTTAACGAATTGAATATCATTGTTTTACGATTAATTTTCGCTATATATTTGCGCCACTATCCTAATCGGGGTAGTGGCTTTTCGTTTATAATACTGCCAAAACGGGAAGTCTTACAACCGGCAGTTTCAAGAGCCTATGACAGACTTATTGGCAATTATCCAAAACGGCAACGGCAACATTAAGTTGGAAGTAACAGGAGAAGATTTGCTTTTATTCTCCAACCAGTTAATAAGCCGTGCGAAGCATGAACTTTCTACAGCTATTGCGGAAGCAAAAAAGGAAAAGTACCTCACCAAAGAGGAAGTGAAAAAAATGTGCGATGTTTGTGACACCACACTCTGGCACTGGTCTAAGAAAAACTACCTAAAGCCTGTAAAGGTCGGCAACAAGGTCAGATACCGCCAATCCGACATTCAGAAAATCTTAGGTGGACATAACCCTTTAATCTAAGTCTATGAAGGAGGAAGAATATATGCGCGTAGGAACAACTTTGTACAAGGTGGTCAATCAGCCATGTGCCAATGGCGGTTATGAAAAGAAACGTGTCGTATGGAACAACAGCACATTACGGCAGGACTACGGAAAGAACTATCTTGCCACCGTTCCCAAGTATGACGGCTTTTGCACAGTTCCCAATCATTTGAACTACCAAAAGGAGATTGAGGGGTTTCTGAACCTTTACGAGCCGATAGAACATAAACCGCAGCAAGGGGAGTTTTCTCATATCCAATCCTTGATGCGGCACATCTTTGGAGAGCAATACGAACTGGGTATGGATTATATGCAACTGTTGTATTTACAGCCGACACAGAAGCTGCCCATTGTTCTGCTTGTTTCGGAGGAACGCAACACAGGCAAAAGTACGTTCTTAAACTTCCTGAAAGCCGTGTTTGAGAACAACGTGACTTTCAACACCAATGAGGATTTCCGAAGCCAGTTCAATTCAGACTGGGCAGGAAAGTTGCTTATCGTGGTGGACGAGGTCTTACTCAACCGCAGGGAAGATAGCGAGCGATTGAAAAACCTAAGCACGACTTTCACCTACAAGGTGGAAGCCAAAGGCAAAGACCGAACGGAGATTGCTTTCTTTGCCAAGTTCGTGCTATGTTCCAACAACGAATATCTGCCCATACTCATAGACGCAGGAGAAACACGCTACTGGGTGCGGAAGATAATGCCGTTGCAGAGTGATGATACCAACTTTCTGCAAAAGCTAAAAGCGGAAATACCCGCATTTCTTTATTTCCTGACCCAAAGGGAACTATCCACAACACAGGAAAGCCGTATGTGGTTCAACCCAAGACTGACACATACCGCAGCCTTGCAGAAAATAATCCGAAGCAACCGCAACCGACTGGAAATAGAAATGACCGAGTTGTTGCTTGACATCATGTCGAACATGAACGTGGAAAGCGTATCATTCTGCCTGAACGACCTTGTAACCTTGCTACTCTATTCACAGGTCAAGGTTGAAAAGTATCAAGTGAGAAAAGTTGTGCAGGAAGTATGGAAACTTACTTCCGCACACAATTCGCTATCCTACACCGCTTATGAGTTCGCACCCCATCGTGAGTGCCACTATGAGCCGAAAAGGAAAACTGGTCGGTTTTATACGGTAACGAAAGAACAACTGACCACTATCTAATTATTTTGATGAAATGATGAATAAGGGAAGTAACATATTGCCTTACAGATAGATATGTATTCATCAAACACTCATCAACAACGATTGCTGATGAAAAAAGAAAACATCATTTTTCTTTTGGCAAGCAATCTGATGAGAAAAAGATGAATCGATATAATTCTGTTTAACAGCGTATTACATTTCAAATTCATCAAATCATCATTTTTTCATTCACCTACAAATCTGTAAGAAAATGACAATAGAAGAAGCTAAAAGCATACGAATAGCCGACTACCTGCACAGCTTGGGTTATTCACCAGTAAAACAACAAGGTATCAACCTTTGGTACAAATCTCCGTTTAGGGAAGAGAGTGAAGCATCGTTCAAAGTGAATACCGAACGTGAACAATGGTATGATTTCGGTTTGGGAAAGGGCGGAAACATCATTGCACTGGCTGCACATCTGTACGCTACCGACCATGTACCTTACATCTTGAAACGGATAGCGGAGCAGACACCGCACGTGCGCCCGATATCTTTCTCTTTTGGCAAGCAAAGCTCTTCCGAGCCGAGCTTCCAACATCTGGAGATTGTTCCGCTGTCATCTCCTGCCCTGCTTGCCTACTTGCAAGGTAGAGGAATAAATACAGAACTGGCGAAAAGAGAATGTAGTGAAGCCCGTTTCACCCACAACGGCAAGCGGTACTTTGCCATCGCCTTTCCCAATGGTTCGGGTGGGTTTGAGGTTCGCAACCGCTATTTCAAGGGCTGCATCGCCCCAAAGGAAATCTCCCACATCAGACAGTCTGGGAAAGCGAGGAATACCTGTTATGTGTTCGAGGGGTTCATGGACTATCTCTCCTTTCTGACATTGAGACAGGAAAGCTGCCCGAATTATCCGGAGCTGGACGGACAGGACTACATCGTATTGAACTCCGTATCGAATGTAAACAAGGCTCTCTATCCGTTGGGCAATTACGAACGCATCCACTGCTTTTTTGACAACGACCGTGCAGGCATGGAAGCCCTCCAACAAATCCGCAAGGAATACGGCAGAGACCGATACATCCGTGACGCTTCTCAGACTTACAGCGGATGCAAGGACTTGAACGAACACTTACAGAAACAGGTTGAAAGAAAAAGGCAAGTCCAGTCCGTCAAAGGGGTGAGCAGCCAGCCACCGAAAAAGAAGAATGGCTTTCGGTTATAGCCCACTATAACTACACGCTTCGCTTTCGTAGTTGTGGGCTCTCCCGAGGGGATTAGGGCTTTGCCCTAATGACCC
>OGEI01000067.1_pt1 | contig 89025 bp, 70 predicted proteins | sample 1570631 | NCBI WGS metagenome assembly OGEI01 (sample SAMEA2582139, study PRJEB24529) | metagenome | biome: Human gut stool | place: China | collected 2011
GCAATCCATCATACCAGCTCCGGTCATTTTGCGCAGCTTGGTAATATCAGCCATACTTACAGCCATAATAATTTCCTTTATTTAAATGAATAATAATTTTCGAAACAAAAAAATGTGCCAATCTGCCAATCAAGATACAAGCGTATAAATATACTCTTGCACATTAGCAAATTGGCACATTTTATATATTAAGCCTCTTCGTCTTCCTTGATGAAAGCAGCAGCTTTAGCTGCGTTAATAGCTTCTTCGTCAGACTTGTCGAGTCTAGCTTTCACTGATTTCTTCTTGCCTTTGTTAGCAGGAGCTTCACCAGCAGCTTCCATATCGATCTTTTCAGCTTTTCTTTCTTCCAAACCTTCGATCATTGCAGCGCAGCAAGCATCCAAGATAACTTCTACTGATTTAGTAGCGTCATCGTTAGCAGGAATTACGAAATCTACGTTTGAAGGATCAGAGTTAGTATCAACGATACCAAATACAGGGATACCCAGACGGTTAGCTTCGCGAACTGCGATGTTTTCTTTCATTACGTCGATAACGAACAATGCAGACGGCAGACGAGTCAGGTCAGCGATAGATCCCAAAGTCTTGTCCAATTTTGCACGTTGACGAGAAATCTGAAGAACTTCTCTCTTAGAAAGGTTAGAGTAAGTACCATCGTTAGTCAATTTATCGATAGTAGCCATTTTCTTCACAGCCTTACGGATAGTCGGGAAGTTAGTCAACATACCACCCGGCCAACGCTCGATTACATAAGGCATATTAACAGATTGAGCTTTCTCAGCTACAACTTGTTTAGCTTGTTTTTTAGTAGCAACAAAAAGAACTTTCTTGCCAGATTTGGCAATCTGTTTCAAAGCTTCAGCAGCTTCGTCTACTTTTGCAACTGTTTTGTGGAGGTCAATGATATGAATACCATTGCGTTCCATGAAAATATAAGGAGCCATTGCAGGGTTCCACTTTCTCTTAAGGTGTCCGAAGTGGCAACCAGCCTCCAATAATGTATCAAAATTTGTTCTTGACATCTTGTTTTTTCTTTAAATCGTTTACTTTCTTTTTTGTTTTTTCTAAACCAACCGCTGGGTAGTCTATGAGCAGAGTCCCAGTAGTTTAGATACTAAACATATTCCTCTATCAGGCGGCACATTAACGCTTGCTGAACTGGAATCTTCTACGAGCTTTCGGCTGTCCCGGTTTCTTACGTTCAACAGAACGAGGGTCACGAGTCATGAAGCCTTCTGCACGAAGAGCAGCTTTATCTTCAGCGTTCATCTTAACCAGTGCACGAGCAATTGCCAAACGCAATGCCTGAGACTGACCTGTGAAACCACCACCACACAAGTTCACCTTGATGTCATACTTCTCAGCAGCACCCAGCTTGTTCAATGGTTGTTTTACAACATACTGAAGAATAGTTGATGGAAAGTACTCTGCAAGGTCTCTCTTGTTAATAGTAATCTTTCCTGTACCTTCGCTTACGAATACGCGTGCAATCGCACGTTTACGTCTGCCTAATGCATTTACTACTTCCATTATATCTTATTTAAGTGAGTTTATATCAATTGCTTTCGGGTTCTGAGCGTCGTGCTTGTGTTCGCTACCAGCGTATACATACATATTGCTCAGCAACTTAGCTCCCAATCTGTTTTTAGGAAGCATGCCCTTCACTACTTTTCTCAGTAATCTGTCTTCACCGTTAGGTTTGGCAATCAAACGAGCAGGAGTCATTTCTCTCTGACCACCGGGATAGCCAGTGTAAGACAAATAAACTCTGTCATTCCATTTATTACCACTTAATTTTACTTTGTCTGCATTGATGATAATAACGTTATCACCGCAGTCTACATGAGGAGTAAAGTTTGGTTTATACTTTCCTCTCAACAGTTTCGCAACTTTTGCTCCCAGACGACCTAATGTTTGGTCTGTAGCATCAACGATAACCCATTCTTTGGTTACAGTTGCCTTGTTTGCAGAAATGGTCTTGTAACTTAAAGTATCCACTCTTAATTTGTTTTTTAAATGTTACTACTAAAAATTTTCTTCACCACTTATCAACCTTCCCCGGACAAAGGAAGATTAACTTGCTATGAATTAATCTCTTATCCTTTTGAGATAATAATCGGCTTGCAAAAGTACGGCTTTTCTTTGAATTGGCAAACTATTTCTGCCTTTTTTTGGATTTATCCGATTGATAACGAGCACCAAGCTATCGACTATGAACAGCAGCCGGCAGACAAAAAAAGAGACTGCAAGTAACAATTCACCACTCAATCAACGCCACAAGGCATAATCGGCAGCTTGCTACCTGCAGTCCGTAAATCCGTTGTTATAATCTGAATTATCTTACAATATCATCCGGGAATTTATCAGGCATCTCAATGCGTTTCCAGGTTTCATTATACCAGCAGTTCAATTCATTGCCATTCAGGTCCTTCTCTATAAAGTATTTAAGATGCAAGATTTTATCATCGATAAGTTCAAAAGTAAGAACGTTATCCTGATTATCAAGCATCGGCAAATGAATATTCTTTTCAATACTTTCAGCATAAGTATGATCCGACAACTGTTCATAGCTGCCATAGCCGGTTATAATAGCGTCCGATCCCGGACGAATCGTAAAGTTCACAATTCTTCCATCATCACTCAGCACTTTGAAAGTGTTACTCGGTTTAAGTACTCCCGGAGCATCCGGACTCTCTGAAACATAATGGCACAATTGCCAGATTCCTTTCAGATTAGCAGGCTTAAAGTTACCCTTTTGTGCCATCACATTCGTTACCGCAAACAGCATTGCCGCCAGCATGGTAAAAAAATAAAGTTTTTTCATATCTATACGATTTTAGTTAACACTTTAATTCGTCTGTCTGTCACAAATATAAAGATTTCTTTTATAAAATAAGCAATCTTAAGACATAAAAAAACTCGCATAATCAAAAGAATATGCGAGTTTCTTATCATTTGTATGAATATTCAGGTATGATTCATCAAAAATCGGCATTACGCGGAGTACGCGGGAATGGAATTACATCACGGATATTAGACATCCCGGTTACAAAGAGCAATAAGCGCTCAAATCCCAGTCCGAATCCGGAATGCGGACAAGTACCGAACTTACGGGTATCCAGATACCACCACATATCCTTCATCGGAATATGCATCTCTTCGATACGTGTCATCAACTTATTGTAATCCGACTCACGCTCCGAACCACCGATAATCTCCCCGATCTTCGGGAAAAGCACATCCATGGCGCGTACAGTTTTGCCGTCTTCATTCTGTTTCATATAGAATGCCTTTATTTCCTTTGGATAGTCGGTCAAGATCACCGGACGTTTAAAGTGATCTTCCACCAGATAACGTTCATGTTCAGAAGCCAGGTCAACTCCCCAATAAACCGGGAACTCAAACTTATGTCCTTTGGCAACAGCTTCTTCCAGGATCTTGATACCTTCCGTATATGGCAAACGCACAAAGTCTTCTTTCAGTACACCTTCCAGACGTTCTATCAGCCCCTTGTCGAACATGTCGTTCAGGAACTTCACATCGTCGGCACAGTTATCCAAAGCCCACTTCACACAATATTTAATGAACTCTTCAGCTAAATCCATATTCTCCTGAATTTCATTGAAAGCCACTTCCGGTTCGATCATCCAGAACTCGGCCAAATGGCGCGGAGTGTTAGAATTTTCTGCACGGAAAGTAGGACCGAACGTATAGATAGCTCCGAGAGCAGTGGCAGCCAATTCGCCTTCAAGCTGACCAGAAACAGTCAAACTGGCCTGTTTGCCAAAGAAGTCGTCATCGTATATGATAGAGCCGTTTTCATCTTTTTTCAGGTCATACAAGTTCATGGTAGTCACTTGGAACATCTGCCCTGCACCTTCACAGTCAGATCCCGTAATGATGGGGGTATGAAAATAGAAGAATCCCTTTTCATGAAAGAATTTATGGATGGCAATAGCCATATTATGACGAATACGGAATACTGCTCCAAAAGTATTGGTACGTGGACGCAAATGGGCAATCTCACGCAAGAACTCCATTGAGTGACCTTTCTTCTGTAGCGGATATGTATTGTCACAAGCACCCAGCACTTCAATCTCACGAGCTTGCACTTCAGCCTTCTGACCGGAACCTACCGACTCCGTCAACACACCGTTCACGCTCACACAAGCGCCGGTAGTGATTTGCTTCAGCATCTCTTCATTAAAGTTTGCCAGATCGACTACGACCTGCACATTATTTATTGTAGAACCGTCATTCAGTGCGATAAAGTTAACTTGTTTGCTACCTCTGCGGGTGCGAACCCATCCTTTCACATTGACCATAGCGCCAAAATCTTCACGCTTTATCAGGTCGACAATTTTTGTTCTACTAATCTTTTCCATAAAACTATTTTATATACATTATTATATATAGTAGTCAGAAGCCAGTAGCTGGAGAACAACAAGCACCAGACTATCGGCTTCCGACTACCATCTTTTAAATTCCTTTATTATTCAAAAGATCCCATCCGGAGGAAGTTTACTTCCTGTTCCGTAAGGTAACGCCACTCACCGCGACGCAATCCTTTCTTAGTCAGTCCGGCAAAGAATACACGGTCGAGTTTCACCACCTTGTAGCCTAATGATTCAAATATACGGCGTACAATACGGTTCTTTCCCGAGTGGATCTCGATACCCACCTGATCGCGTTTCACTTCATCGGAATAGCTGATAGCATCTGCGTGAATCTCGCCGTCTTCCAACTGGATACCGGCTGCAATCTGATCCATATCCGCCTTTGTCAAGTTCTTGTCCAGATATACATGATAAATCTTCTTCTTCAGGTATTTCGGATGTGTCAACTTCGATGCCAAATCACCGTCATTGGTCAGCAGCAATACACCTGTTGTGTTACGGTCCAGACGTCCTACCGGGTAAATACGTTCAGCACAAGCTCCTTTCACCAGATCCATAACAGTCAGACGAGCCTGAGGATCATCCGAAGTAGTCACACAATCTTTCGGTTTATTCAGCAACACGTACACTTTGCGTTCAATGCTGACTGTTTCGTCATGGAACTTCACCACATCGGCACGCTTGATCTTTGTACCCAATTCTGTAACGACTTCGCCATTAACAGAAACTACACCTGCTGTGATAAACTCATCTGCTTCACGACGAGAACAAACTCCCGCATTGGCCAGAAACTTATTCAGACGGATCGGCTCATTCGGATCAACAAATTGCTCCTTGTATTCAATCTGTTTCTTCTTACTGTATTTAGCGTTCGGATCGTAATCTCCCGTACGGCGCACCGGACGTGAGAACCCTTGCGATCTGTTATCGCTATTGAATCTCGGGCGATAGGGACGGTCACCGCCTTCACGGTTGTATGAAGGACGTTGGGGACGGTCGCCATAAGAACGCTGCGGACGATCTTCACTATTACTATTAAATCTCGGACGATAAGGACGGTCGCTACCTTCACGATTGTATGAAGGACGATTGTATCCACCTTCTCTGTTATAACTTCTGTTACCATCACGGCCGGCGTCTGTATTCTCGCTCTTGGAGTCTTCGCGCCATTCTTCGTTTTCTGTGCTCATTTTCTTATTCGAATAAAAATTAAACTTTTGGCCTCACGGCCTGATTTCAAACACTTATATTATATATAACAATAATCACCCTTAAATTCCCGTATACGAATGGGGAGTAATTACTCTTAATTCTTTTTTTATTTCTTCACTGACATCCAGTCCTTCGATAAACTCCTTGATCGAAGCTTCTGTGATAGCCTGATTGGTACGAGTCAATGCCTTCAGGGCTTCGTACGGATGCGGGTAAGCCTCACGACGAAGAATAGTCTGAATAGCCTCAGCCACTACACTCCAACAGTTATCGAGATCACGGCAGATTGCGGTCTCGTTCAGCAACAGTTTGCGCAATCCCTTCAACGAACTCTGGATAGCGATCACAATATGTCCGAACGGAGTACCTACATTACGCAATACGGTAGAATCCGTCAAGTCACGCTGCAAACGTGATACGGGAAGTTTCACTGCGAGGTGTTCCAGAATAGCATTAGCCATACCCAAGTTACCCTCCGCATTTTCAAAGTCAATCGGATTCACCTTATGCGGCATTGCGCTCGATCCTACCTCTCCGGCCTTGATTTTCTGCTTGAAATATTCCATTGAGATATATTGCCAGAAGTCACGGTTCATATCAATCATCACCGTATTAATACGTTTCATGGCATCGAAGATAGCCGACAGGTTATCATAATTTGAAATCTGTGTTGTATATTCTTCGCGTTCCAATCCCAGTTTCTCTGCAACAAAGCGATTTCCGAATGCTTTCCAATCATATTCGGGATAAGCTACATGATGTGCATTATAATTTCCGGTTGCACCACCGAACTTAGCTGTTACAGGACATGCTTTCAGAGTTGCCAACTGGCGTTCCAGCCGGTAAACAAAAACCATGACTTCTTTACCCAAGCGTGTCGGAGATGCCGGCTGACCGTGAGTTTTGGCAAGCATCGGAATAGTTTCCCATTCGGCAGCATATGTCTTCAACTGAGCAATCAGTTCCTCAATCAGCGGATAATAAACCTGCTCCAACGCCTCTTTGATAGAGAGAGGAATTGAAGTGTTGTTAATATCCTGCGAGGTCAGTCCGAAATGGATAAATTCCTTGTATTTGTCCAACCCGCCTAACTTATCAAACTCTTCTTTCAGGAAATACTCTACGGCCTTTACATCGTGATTAGTCACACTTTCAATCTCTTTAATGCGCTGTGCATCGGCTTCCGTAAAATTACGATAGATATTGCGTAATGACTCGAACACACTCTTATCAATTCCTTTCAGTTGCGGCAACGGAAGTTCACACAAAGTAATAAAATACTCTACTTCTACCTGCACGCGGTATTTAATCAACGCATATTCGGAAAAATATGCCGCTAAAGCTTCAGCCTTGCCTCTATATCGGCCGTCAATCGGAGATATGGCCGTAAGTAAATCAAGTTTCATATTGTCGTTTAGATAATTATCAGGTTGCAAAATTAACTCTTTTTCCTGACTTATAAGGTATAAGGAGTGAGAAAGTTTGTATAAAAGAGACTAAAATAACGATGAGTGATCTATGACAAACGGTGAACAGCCCGCATTATAATATTGCCGCAAGCAGTTCACCGTTCCTCATTTATCACTGATCACTTATTATTCCGTGTCGATCACAGTCCGTCAATCATTCATCATCAATTATTCAGTTTCATCAGCACCGGTGTCTTCACCGTCTTCACCTCAGCCTGAGGAACTTCATTCAATTGTTCAAAAATAACAATCTTATTTGTTCCTTTCTTCAACCATACTCCCGGGATATAAAGGGTTTGCTGCGGCCCCACCTTCCAATAGCGCCCGATGTTGACACCATTTACAAAGATGATACCTTTTCCCCAATTTTCCATATCGATAAATGTATCTCCGACGTTATCCAACGTAAAGGTCCCTTCATAAAGCACCGGACAACCTTTCAGTTTTGCGGCCTCAGCAGGCACATTCGCATGTGCATCAGCTTTCAGTTTTGCCAGGTCGGGCATTTCGCTCATCGGCAACTGATACATATCCCACTCACCTGTAATTTCCTTACCCGCTATTTTGACCGGACTAATGATACCCTTGGTATTATGCACAATTTCACTACCATAATTAATACGTCCCATATTTTCAACCAGTATCTGCAAAGTAGCGTTAAACGGCACCTCAATCTCCATTGAATAAGTCTTGGTATTCCGGTTCAACACACCTACCTGCTCTCCATCCACATACACAACCGCATAGTCACGCAGTCCCGGTATCTCAAGCGTTCCACTGATAGGTTGATTAAAATGACGGGTATATAACACATATCCATACCCTTGATTCAACTGCTCAAAAGTCAAAGGAGTATCGGCCGACACCGGCTTTTGCTTTTCGGCGAATGCCAATACATCAGCAACTTTGGTCAATTTGATAGAGGGGATCTCAATGACCGGATTTGGAGCCGGAGCCTCGGGGACCGTGTATTTAACATATTTTCTGATCACGTTACGGATTGAATCATACTTCGGAGTCACCCAACCTGCTTCGCTGATAGGAGCATCATAATCATAACTGGTCAGATCCGGCTGAATATCACGTTTCTTATCATAATTGGCACCACTTGTAAAGCCGAAATTAGTTCCTCCATGCACCATATAGAAGTTGAAAGATACGTCATTCTGCAGATATTTCTCGGTCTGACGTGCAATTCCGGAAGCACCCACCTGTGGAAACGGTTCCGCCCAATGCGACAACCAACCCGGATAGAACTCAGCAACCATATACGGTCCCTTACCATCATGATATTGATTAACCACCTTTTTCAAGTTCTCAATATCACTTTCGCCATTCGCTGTAGGCAAGGCACCCGGTGTAGCTCCGCCTTCGAAAAGCCAGCTGCCATCAGAGGTAAACAAGGGTACATTAAATCCTGCGTCAGCCAATTGCTGTTTAATTTTGGCATTATAAGCACGATGCTCTTCCAAAGGTATATCTTTTCGTTGGGCAACGTACGAACCAAACTCGTTCTCACACTGCACCATCACGATCGGGCCACCTTTTGTGCACTGCAAATCGCCCACTTCCTTATAAAGCCGGTCAATATATGCCTTTGTATATTTCAGAAACTCCGGATTATCTCTCCTGATTTCCATTCCTTTCACATTCTGCAACCACCAGGGATAGCCGCCAAATTCCCACTCGGCACAAACATAAGGGCCGGGGCGTAAAATAACCATCATTCCCTCTTCACCGGCTGTTTTTATAAACTCGGCCAAATTCTTGTCACCGGTAAAATCCCACTTCCCCGGCTCCGGTTCATGAAGATTCCAGAAAACATAAGTCGCAACCGTATTCAACCCCATACCTTTCATCATCTGTAAACGATGACGCCAATATTGATGAGGGATACGGGCATAGTGCATTTCACCAGAAAGAACAGGTGTCACTTTTCCATTACGATAGAAATGTCCGTCTTTGATTTCAAACGCAGACTTTGACTGCGAGAATGCACATAATGGCATGATAGCCAATAGCAAAAGTAAATAAATAGATTTTGTTCGCATGGTAGCATTAATAGGTTTGTTGATGAAGCAAAGTAAAGAAATAAATCACTTTTTCACCAACTTTCCCGTCGTTTTCTTATAAAAAATAACTTGAATTAATACACCGCAACCAGATCAGCCATAAAAAAGAAAGTCCTCACAGAAATATTCTGCAAGGACTTTATATTGTGGGCGTTGACGGATTCGAACCGCCGACCCTCTGCTTGTAAGGCAGATGCTCTGAACCAGCTGAGCTAAACGCCCGTACACTTTCCTTTTAAAAGCGATGCAAAGGTATCGCTTTTCTCGAAATCTACAAATTATTTACGATCTTTTTTTTCAAAAAGTTTCCAACATCATCAGTAAGTCTCTGTTTTTCAAACAATAGAATCCATTCTGTTTTACTTCTTTTGTTTTCTCAGTAACTTAGGTTATCCGTCCGATACCTGCCGCCGAATAACACGTGCGGGATTGCCTACCGCCACACAATCATCCGGTATATCTTTTGTAACCACGCTACCGGCTCCAATCACACAACGGTCACCTATCGTCACCCCAGGGCAAATGACTGCTCCGCCCCCAATCCAGCAATCTTCACCAATAGTAACCGGATAAGCATATTCCTTGGGATTACGGCGTTCCAGATAGTCCATCGGATGATGTGGAGTATAGATTTGCACACACGGACCTATCAGTGTATGACTTCCGATAGTGATGAATGCTCCGTCAAGGAAGGTACAATTGGCATTAACAAATACATGTTCGCCCAGACGGATGCCGTCACCATGGTCACAATGAAAAGGCGGGCAAATAACAGAGGTAGGCGGAAGGTCGGGCACCAGCTCCTCAAGTAACTCCCTGTAAGTATCGTTATACGTACTCAGTCCCCGCATCCGTGCCAATAACTTTTTGGCATGCTCAAACCGTACCTGCAACTCGGGTGCTGACATATCAGCCAGTTCGCCACTACGCATTTTTTCTATTTCAGTCATTTGGATTATTCTGTTTTTCCGTTCGTAAATACATATTTCTTTTCATCCGAAAGCTGTTCGTTGAACTCAAATCCTTCCCAAGCAAATGTTTTCAACTGGTCAACGGATTCTATCCGGTTTTTCAGGATGTAACGGGTCATCTCTCCCCTCGACATTTTAGTGTAGACCACTACTGTAGCCAGTTTCCCGTTTTTCCAGACGTGAAACTCAGGAGTCACCACACGGACCTCTCTCTCCACCCGTTTCCAATCAAAAAGTCCCCGCATCTCGTCACTCGCCAGATTACAAAGTATCCCACCGGCTTTTTTAATATCTTCTATAAACAAGTCGGTAAGAACCGGCTTCCAATACTCAAACATGGTTCGGGTACCAGGTTCGGGCAATCGGACATCTCCTTCGAGCCTGTAAGGTCGAATCACGTCGAGAGGACGCAGCAGCCCATAGCAAAACGAAGTCAACCTCAAATGGTCCTGAGCATATCGGAAATCTTCATCCGAAAAATCTTTGGGAGAAAGTCTTTTAAAAACAATCCCGGTATAAGCCAACAGCGCAGGCAGCTCCCGAGTCGCTTCGGAGTGAAAATCCTGATAGCGCTTATAATTCTCAACAGCAATCTTAGGATTTACCCGCAACAGGCGCTCCAACTCTCCGACAGAGAATTGAGACATTTGCAAAGCGACCTCCGCTGCCTCCTTCCGGAAGCGGGGAAATGTAGTGAGAGGCGTTTTCACTTTCGAAACGTCACTCATGGTTTTGGCGCAAGATAAAAGTATCAGCATAGGCTTCTTTCCTTATTTCAATGTTTCAAAGGAACAAAATTAATAGAAAAACGGGAGTATACACTTTTTTTCTTACTTTTGTACTGTCACTAAAACCTGAAAAACTAACATTTTACCTAAAATGAAGATTAAACGACTCTACTTACTGGGAGCCTGGCTCCTTTTGGGCGTCAGTGCTTCGGCCCAGAACACAAGTATTCAACCACAACCACAACAGATTCTTTCGGAAACGCAGGCTCTGAGTCTGCCGGATACCTATCTGATTGTCGGAGAAACAGAAGCAAACCCGCATGCCGTCAGTGCACTGAAAGCTTTACTTGCCGGAAAAAAGACAGATAAGGACGGAATTCGCATCTATATCGGTGAAAAAGGGGATAAAGCTATCCGTAAATTCGCCCGGCAAATTCCCAATCAGAAAGAAGGATATTATTTAGCTGTCAACGACAAAGAAATCGTATTGGCCGGACAAGACGAACGGGGAACCTTCTATGCTTTGCAAACCCTATCACAACTGCTGAACAATAACCAATTGCCTGTAGTTGAAATCAAGGACTATCCTTCCATCCGCTTCCGCGGTGTAGTCGAAGGATTCTATGGAACTCCATGGAGCCACGAAGCCCGTCTCCGTCAGTTGAAATTCTACGGAGAAAATAAGATGAATACCTATATCTATGGTCCTAAAGACGACCCGTATCACAGTTCCCCCAACTGGCGTTTGCCTTATCCGGAAAAAGAGGCGCTTCAGTTACAGGAGTTGGTAAAAGTGGCCAATGAAAACGAAGTGGACTTTGTATGGGCCATTCACCCGGGACAAGATATCAAATGGAATCAGGAAGACCGTGATCTGCTGCTGGCTAAATTCGAGAAGATGTATGATCTGGGAGTACGTTCGTTCGCAGTATTCTTCGATGATATTTCGGGGGAAGGAACCAACCCGAACAAACAGGCTGAACTACTGAACTACATTGACGAGAAATTTGTAAAGGCCAAACCGGACGTTACCCCGCTGGTCATGTGCCCTACCGAATATAACAAAAGCTGGTCGAACCCGAAAGGTAATTACCTGACTACTTTGGGTGAGAAACTGAACCCTTCTATCCAGATTATGTGGACGGGCGACCGTGTGATTTCCGACATAACCAAAGATGGTATTGCCTGGATCAACAAGCGCATCAAGCGCCCGGCGTATATCTGGTGGAATTTTCCGGTATCCGATTACGTACGCGACCATTTGCTGCTCGGACCGGTTTACGGCAACGACACCCAGATTGCCGATCAGATGTCAGGCTTCGTCACCAACCCGATGGAACATGCCGAAGCATCTAAAATAGCAATTTACAGTGTAGCCAGTTATGCATGGAATCCGGAAAAATATGACAGCGAACAGACATGGAAAGATGCCATACGCACCATTTTGCCGAGTGCTGCGGAGGAACTGGAATTCTTCGCCGCACACAACTCTGACCTGGGTCCGAACGGACATAAATACCGCCGGGACGAATCGGTTGAATTACAGCCTGTAGCTAAGCATTTTCTCGACAGCTATCTGAAAAACGGCTCGTATACCGAAGCAGATCTCAACTCTTTGAAAGCAACCTTCGGCAAGATGACAGAGTCCGGTGATATTCTGATGACCAACACCGAAAACCAACCTTTGATTGCAGAAATGATGCCTTGGCTCCGTCAATTCAAATTATTGGGTGAAACCGGACAAGAAGTATTGTCTATGGTCAAAGCTTACAAAGAAGGTGACAACTCACTTTTTATCCGGAAGTACCGCCATGTGAAAGCACTGCAACAACAGATGTTCCAGGTGGACCAGACTTATAACCAAAACCCTTACCAGCCGGGTGTAAAAACAGCAACTAAAGTGATCAAACCACTGATCGACCAAACGTTCACTACGGTGACCGAACGCTATAACAAGCAAAACGGTACACAGCTGGATGCCGCAACGGACTACATGCCTCACAAACTGACGAGTGACGTAGAGCAACTACGCAATCAGCCGTTACAGATCAAAACAAACCGTATATTGGTATCGCCTGCCAACGAAGTAATCAAATGGGGAGCGGGACGTACGTTGACCATCGAACTGGATCAAGCCTATCCGGGACAGAGCCTGGATATAGATTTCGGCAAACCGGATGTAGCCGCCTGGGGACGACTTGAAGTTTCAGCCGACAGCAAAGAATGGCAAAAAGCTGACTTCAAACAGGAAAAAAATCGGATCACGCTTAACCTGAAACAAGCTCCGGTGAAAGCTGTCCGTTTCAGCAATACCGGCAATACGGAACAAGAAGTTTATCTTCGCCGTTTTATCATTACTCTGGACAAATAAAAACTTATTCAATCTGTGTAAAAAGCCCCTTCCGGTATTTTCGCTAAAATACGGAAGGGGCGCACACAAACAAAACAAACAATAATTCATCAACAGCCTTCACAGGCTATACCGATGAATATCACTAAAGATAGCATACAAAGAGTATGCTCGTGAAAAAGCTGCCTTTTCAAGGCTACAGAGGATAAGATTAATCATTCAGCATGTTCATTTACCTTCGTACAAGAGCTTTCTCTTTCCTGTAATACACGAAATTTCATTTGCTGCTGTTCCCGCCAGTAGTAAAAACCTCCACACGAAATTTTGCATAAAACAACATATTCAGTTTTACGCTTCCGCATCAGACGCAATAGAGGTGTACATAAAAACTTATCCGGTTCGGAAACACGCACCCTGATTGTTTTTCGTCCGGAAGTAGTTCCGTCCGGACAGGGCAACCAGTCTATATCAAGTATGCCCAGAAGAGAATAACAATAAAAGGCAGAATGTTCATAGGCATACCATGCTCCTTCTTCCTGATACAGGAAAATACAATCAACATTCTGTGCTTCTATTTGCAATATCTCTTCCAGGGTCATACTACCGCAACGTTCTATTGAATAACTACTATCTTACGGGCTACAGTTTCCCCGCCGGAGGCGGAAGTCATCAGTACAGTCCCTCTCCTGTTCGCTCCGAAAGCTACGTGCAAATAAGCATGCGAACTATATTTGCTACTGAGTTCCGACACCATACCGTCTCCCGGAAATGCTCCGGGAGATGCGGCGGATGGGTGCAGAAAGAGCCAGCCGGCAGACGTCGGATTCAATACCCGGACCGTCCAGTTACGGTCGGTTGAACCAACCAAATCGAAAACAAACGAATCGGTATCTTTCTGGTCCGATATAATGGGACTCCAACTGACACGAACCGGCTGAGACAGATTATCACACGTCATAGTCAAGGTTGTAGATACGGCACTATTGGCCAGTGAGGTAAAATCCCCTGTTATTTTATACTTATTACTTCCTAAAGCTTGTGCAGACAGATTGGTCAGCCAATTACAATCGGCAGGTAGGGTCAGAACCGGCTGAACACCACGGCTGGAATATACGGTACAAATATCTACGCCCGTCGCCGATGTAGTCACACCTGTTTTTCCATATAGGCTGAATACATTATTAGACGATGCCATACGGTATTCACCGTCGGCCACAATACAGGGCAAATCCGTGTCTTCATCCGTCAACTCCACTTTCAGAGCATTCGAAGGTGCAGAAGCCACAGCAATATCCGGATTTTCATATCCCGGACCATTGACGCCCACCACCGTAACAATATAACGGTGGTTACGTACAATGTTCAGAGGAGCTCCGTTGTTACCGGTCATTACTACCTTATAATAGCCCTTTTTTCCCTTATACCGGGCTGCAATCACTACTCCCATATAGTCGGAAGCCGAACAGTTACGCTCGTATATGTATAAAGAAGGTTCAGCACTATTGACCCACCCCTTACGATAATCCAGATAGGTTCCACCGGTAACCGGATTTGCGGTAACGGGAGTGTTAACTTCTCCTGTGCAATCGGTCGGAGCCAGGAAGCCATGACAGGCTCCCTGATGTACGGTAATTCCTTCGATGACAAAATCATCCAGTCCGGTATTTACACCCCCACTACCCTTCTTCACTTGTATACAGGCAGTGGAACGCAACAGTTTCACACCCTCTGCTTTCGTCACGATATTGATTCCGTTGAGAGCAAAACGTCCCCACATGACCAAAGGCATCACATGGTTTAACAATGTGCTCTCTCCTTCATTCACATGTTCGAGCGAGGCTGTCTGCAAAGAAGAGATAGCCGCATTTTCTGCCATACCCGGAGTTATATCACCAAAGTTCAAGCGATCCGAAGTGCCATCAGCACTCCGCCCGTTTGCAACCAGATGAATGATACGCCGTTCCGAAGTGGCATCCAAACGGACTGTGAAATTAATCCCCGTTCCGGTAACAACCAACCTGTCATTCTCTACTTTGACACGCTCCATAAACTTTGCGTCTTTGTCGAATATCAGCAAGTCTACGTTCTTAATATCGGTATCCGTATACAGGCCACCGGCACGAGTAAGCGTATTCACTGACTCCGGCTGCGGCAAGGTTACCGAAACAGCAACATCTATCTTCCCATAAGCGGGTTTCTGTTCCTCTTCCTCATGACTACACGAGACAAACAGAAGGGCAACCAGTATACCTATTATATATTGTATTTTCATACTATAGCTCTTAATTTTCATTATACACATAAAGCTACCTCCTTTCTCCTCGATAATTATTAGAGTAAGTATCAACTACTGTAGGAGCCCAATAAGGTTTCTGAGTCTCTTCTACACTTCTCATTGGAACCCGTACCGAACGAGTACCTGTCCACACAGTTCCTTTCCAATTTATTTTTGCAGTGTGTTTCTTCCGGTCATATACAATATCACAAATATGGTCATATTGCTTAGAACCGGAAGCCTGCACACTAAACTTATTTGTAGAAGTGTAAACCAGTGTTCCACCTTGATTGACAAAATTCGTACCGACATGACTCATAGTACCACCCAAATAAGCATAGATATTACAAGTCATCGGGATACCACCTCCTCTAAACCATCCGGCATTTACCTGCAAGGTTACTGTACGTGGCAATAACCCCGGAGCATTCGGTTCTATGCCATGTTGACCGGGATAAGGTGCAGAATTAATTACCGGAGCATTAAAGAATGCAGTTTCTCCTTGTCCAGATTGAGCATCACCACCCCATTTCAATAGCTCCTTACTATCATAGTTAACCACACTACCTTGACTCCAGCCAACCCACTGATTCTGGAATGCACTTACCGAAATTGTATTGTAAGTAATGCCATTTACCACAACAGATGTAGGATTTCCTGTGAACCCAACTTTTACATCTACGTCATTCGAATCCCAAACAAACTGTACAACAAAATAATTAAACTCTGGGATACGAACAATTATAGCTTGAAGCACTGATACTTTAACTGTATAATCAGGATCATCAATATGTCCAAGAGTTATTTCTCCATAACGTTCTTCTTCATTTGGTTCACGATCGCAGACAAAAGTAAAAATACCGGTTGCAGGATTGTAATCCGTCTCTGGTGCGGGGTGTATCCAATCTGGCTTATTAATGATAGTCAAATCACGAGTATCTCCACCATATACTTTCACATTGTTTACAGTACATGTAGTATCCGGATGCACAGTAGGCTGTGCAACCTCAATCAAATCATCGATAATACCTATAAATAAATTACTTAAATGGACAGTATCCGTATCAAGAGTCGTCATATTTTTAAAAACCGCCTGTCCTTCTCCATAATATTCATCATACAATGAATCATCACTGGTAGAGGTTCTTGTAAAAGTTACAGCTGTACTCCCTGTTGCCCCTTGGGTAGTAGCAGCAGTCGCCTTGGAACTTTGAGCCAGTAATTTCCAATTTCCACCAACAGACTGAACATCAAGTGAAGCTGTCGGATGTGGAGGACTAAATTGTAGTTTGTTGACACTAACTTTGATAGTACCTCTATCCGGTCTTTGTGTAACCGGTATTTTCTTGGTCACATTATTTGCTTTAATGGTAATATACGAAGTACGCGGATGATTATCCACATAGCTATCCAGATCAGCAGTAATTTCCACCGCATTCCCATCCAACTTTTTCACCGAAGTAATCCACGTGGCCTCAGGTGCCTTCTCCACTGTATATTCCCGGGCATTGGTATTTACATGTATCGTGTCTTTGAATGCCAGCCCAACGGAAGCTTTATCCGTATAGAGTTGGGTCTGTGACAAATCGGCTTCCAACTGTGTATCTTGCCAGTTCAATATCTCAGTAGAGACATCGAGCTTTCCACCAAGGAAAATGCGTACCAACAAAATTCCGTTTACTCGTGGAACCCGAGGAATTACCACATCCGTCTTCTCGAAACGTGTACCTCCTTCACTGGCCAGATCGACACTCAGTTTAAGATGGCTGGTAGTCGTGTCGGTCGGAAGCGCATTCAGATAATCAGTTCCTTTATGGGCCGGCACAATAAACCGAAGCGTATCACTATACTGATGACCCGCCATTGCAGTATTATTATGTATAGTAAAGGTACCGGTCATAGGTTCCGCACTCACAGTAGGGTTGTTTTTATTGGGGTATAACCCTCCTTCCCAATTAAGAGTCGTAGGCACATTACTCAATTTCAACGTGTGGGTGCCATTGATATCCAGTCCTCCGGCATCAGCTATCACGACTTTGACCAATGCAACGTTCCGTGAAAGTAATGCTGTTTCGGAAGCGACATTATCCTGACCGGCAATAACCTGCTGTCCGGTAATATAAGCCGTACGCAACTCAGGCATAGACGGCAAATTTCCACCGGAGGAACGGGTTTCCCACATTTTCAGTGATGAACGCCCCTGTCCACGGACAGGCTGAACCAATTCACTGTTTATATCCCTGTCGGCACTGACCAACGTAATATCCCACGTACCTGCCGCAACCGGCATGGTAAGGCGGTCTGCAGCGTAAGTCACATCCGGCACTTTCTGCCTGAACTGTCCGGCAGCAGCCCCATCTCCATCAAACAGATAGACTTGCGTATTATTGATAATATCAGCAGAAGCTCTCGTCATCCTGAAAACCAATGAAGGATTACCATTGGTTCCCCCTGGCGATTCCCTGTCATCCGTACAAGCAAACGCCAGAAAAAGCAGCAAGCCCATCAACCCTGTATATATTCTTTTTCCTGTCATAGTTCTTTTTTCATCCATTTTCTTCTGAACAGACAAGAAGACCTTGCATTTGAAATGCAAGGCACTCTTATCCCTAAGAATCATTTTATTTCCGGATCGTAAACTCTGCCATACGTTCTGCGTCAGACACACTGATCGGCTGTGCACCCGTAGGCTGATTTACAGATTTGATTTTCAGTTTCACCTGTTTTTCCAAAGCATCCGTACTGAACAATACTACTCCATTCACATTAGCCGAACTATGGTTGCCGTCTCCACTGATGCGTAGGTCATGCAGGTTGGTAAAGACAAAGTCTTTTCCTTCTTTTGCCGTAGCATCGGGCAATGTCACACAGTTAACAATAATATCACTACCTGTGGCATTAGTCAGTAAGGCTCCGTCTGAAGCACGCAACAGCGAAACGGTGAAGAAGCCCGACACCACATTATTATTTACTCTGTGGTCGCCAAGTGAAGTTATGGCCAGGCGTGCCGGCTGATCAACAACAATTCCGCTGCAACTCAACAATTCACCATCAAAAGCGACATTGGAACCACTCAGGCTATGTACTTTATTGAAATTCACCACCACGGTTTTAGGAAGTTCATAGCGGGTATCCTCCAATGTTCTGACATTAAAAGATGACTTTTGCGAACCATTGGCAAATATCACTCTCGGCGTCAATCCCATATCGAAATCAAGCGCATCGGCTGTGCCTTCTCCATAAATGCCATCCACTATAATATTGGCGCCCGTTGCATTAGTCAAAGGAGTTCCGTCGGTCTTAAATAATCCCAGTTCATATAAAATATCTTTGGATCCCTCTTCTCCGCGCTCCGTACGTACCAACTTTACAACCGCCTGCTGATCTTCGATAACCGCTTTTCCTACAGGCTTCACCAGATAACTCTGCTGAACATCTGACAATAGCAATTCAAAGTCCTTCACACCTTCGATCAGATCATTCGCCTTTACCGGAACCTCAATATCCTGTTTCACCAGATAGCGGTCAGCCGTTCCGCGTGAGGGAGTGAAAGAGAGCTTTCCCTTCACCGGAGTAAAGTTATTGGCCGTTGTAGCCGATGCTTCGCGAGTGGCATAACCTACACTCACAGGAACAGGCGCTCCCTCTTTCGTGGTGGCATATCCGGTCAGTGTCACAGTAAACACAGCGGTGGCTGTTCCGTTTACCGGCTTGGTTATTTTCACGTCCGAGACATAGAGTCCATGTCCGAGCTTGACAAGACGGCTACCACTACCCAGAAAAAGCAACTCCCCGGATGATGCAGTCAAGGCCTGACGGTAAATGGTAGGTTTATTATCCGTCACATAACGGTCAAACTCTTTCTCACCCGTAGCAGAATACATACAAACCCGGCCCTCATCCGAAGACAGCAGCAACACTTCACCGTTGTTAGTCACCTTAATCTTATCAAAGTTACCATCAATCGTTCGGTCAAACTCAGCTTTTCCTGTCGGCAATATACGGACAAATGTTCCTCTGCGTGCGTTGACGTCATAAGTGGTTACCACTGATTCGCCGGTAGTCCGGTTCATACCCACACCTCTCACACTTCCGCTCGAAGTACCTGAGTACAAAGCTGTTCCGTCATTTCGCAATAAAGCGTAATATCCTTTATTACCACTGCCTCCTACTAATATATTACCATTGCGGGCCACCCGTAGATGGTTGAGCGTTGCCAATCCCTGGTTGGCAGGTATCAGTGTTTTAGCAAAAACAATATCACCTTCCGGACGAATCTTATAAATAATACCTCCATCTGTCGATGAATTACCGGTAACAATCACCGAACCGTCATTGATATTGGCGTTCAGGCCTGTCACTATAAATCGTTTAGCCGGAATGGCAGTCACATAATAAGGTTTCCCTTTATCATCTAACCGGACCACCACCGTCTGTTCTTTTTCTCTGTCTCCGGAGAAAGCCGCACAGATATATTCAGTCGTGTTGCCCAACACCTCAAACTGGTCACAATAGCCACTTCCGGTGTTCTTATACTGATAAATCACTCTACCCGATTTATCTACTTTCAAGAGAATACCTTGCCGACCGCTTCCTCCTTTCGGCTCCATACCGGAAAGTATCAATGATCCGCTTCGTAGCAAGGCACCTTTCAGAAGCTCGCTTCCTTGTCCTCCCGCATAAATATTGGTAACAATATGACCACTACGGTCTAATATGACCGCTCGTCCGCTCAGCGTCACATTATCCTTTCTGCCTTTTGTATTCATCACAGCAGATTGTCCGACAAGCAGGATACGATTGTCCTCCAACTCTGTCAGCTCATTAACAGCAGTAAACCCGGCCAACGGTAACGAAAAGAGTACCTCACCTTCTCTTCCTATCCAGGTCAGATTGTACTTCTGTCCCTCTTTGCCTACCATAGCCACTTCGTCACCGGCCAACGGGCATACCAGTTGTATCTGGTTCTTATCGCCATATTTCTTATCGAAAACCACCGGCATATATTGGGCTCTCACCTGCAGACAGGCTATGACGCTCAGCAGGAACAGTATCCACACTCTATGAATTCTTGTCTTCTTCATATATCGTTTACTTTTTTATATTTCTACCTCTTATTATATATTTCGACACGCCTTGCCCGACGGTTCACTTGTATCCAGTCGATACCTCCCTCCGGCCAGCGATGATACTCAATTTCCTCTTTCACCTCTTCCGGAGAAAGTTTTATCCTACCATGGGCCTGTATACCGAAACGTACATTTAAACCATGATTGCGCAGGAACTCTGCAACACTCTCTGCCCTTCGTTCTGACAATGAATAGTTATAACTGTCACTTCCTATCTCATCGGCAAAACCATCGAACCTCAGTTCCGAAAACTGGTAGGTACCCATTTCATTGATAAACTGCTCAAGCCTCCGTACAGATTCATCGGTCAGTTCATCCGAATCGAAATCAAAATAAAGAGTCATCAGCAAACCTTCAGGTGCATACTGCTTCAATGTAACAGACTCCGGAAAAACTGTTTCCGTAGCTCCGTTCAACAACAAAGCGCCACCCAAAATCGCATTCTCCTCACTCATCCCGTAAAAGGGCATCCCCTGCTGAGTACCTAAATCTTCTACCGTACGGAGGTAATAAATATCATCTCTCGAAGCCATCTCACGATCGGATACGAAATAAGCAGTTCGCAAATCGAGCGGACACATATAATAATCGTTGAAGACGGAATTTACCGGATAGGGAAAATGACTGATACTGCCCGGCACTACCCCATCCTTATCATAATAAGCACTGAACAGGTCATAACCACCGAATCCCGGCAGCCCGTTAGACGAAAAGATGAGACGTCCTTTATAGATTACAGGAAAGATCTCATCACCTTCCGTGTTGACATCCGGTCCCAGATTTACAGGGGTTCCCCATGTCCGGGCCTCGTCATCCCAATGAACAACATACAAGTCGAACCCTCCGTATCCTCCCGGCATGTCGGAAGTGAACAATAATGATTTACCTTCATTGAATAAGTAAGGATGGGCATACGAAGACATCTCCTCCTGTGGAAAAGCCGGAACATACTTCGTAAACCGTTTCTTTTTATTCTTTAGCACAGAATAGAACAACTTTGTACGGAAAGGGCGTAGTTTCCGGTCTGCCATCTCCACTGTTGTCTTCTCTTTATCGTACCCAATGACTGTAGCTACCATTGACTTCATATCCGGCGAAAAGGTCACCGGACCATTCTGCAAGTCAGCAGGTATCTTCCGAAAATATCCATAATATCTCGGAGGTTTCTGAGCCTTGGCACCGGGTTCACCGGTTTCGTCAAGTGCATAATAGTGAGTACGATGAAAGAACAACTTTCCCGGATCATTGAATTTACTGTAGCTAATGGCATAAAACGGCTGCTCACCATAATTTCCAACCCAAAATTCAGCATTCGGTGTATTCAGTGATAAACGTTTTGCCGAAAATCCGGGGTCTTCCTGAACCGAATGGCGCATGGCAAGTGCCTCTAACGTATTCTGATAACGCTGATAGCGACTATATATATCCTTATAGGCATTATCCAGGCAGATAGCTTCTGCTTTGCGGGCCTGTCCCTGAAAGCGCAAGGCATCTATATAGTCACAGACATCATCTACCCCGAGCAGATCCGGACGCAACCCCATTGCTTTATCATAATGTTCTGAGGCGCGACCGTATTCCCTCACCATGAAATACAAACGTGCTGTTTTGAGATGAAGCGCAGCCTGACTGTCCTCATCTTTTTCACGCCTGATAGCCGTTTCGTACTGGGCCATCGCTTTATCAAATTTCTGCCTGATAAAATTACGGTCTGCCCGCCGTTCTATCCGCCCTATCTTCCGCTCCTGCGCAACGGAAGGCATAGTTCCTCCCATTAAAAAAAGGAATGCGGCAGCCGACAGGAGAATCTGTATCTTCTTCTTTCTCATTTCAGCAACTTTTTATCAGTAACATTAGCGGAATATATTATAAGTAAGATTTACACCAAACTTAGTCGGACCAATCCATCTCTTGGTTTTCTTACGTTCCAAAGGGAAATTTACATACTCTCCGCCCAAATAATATTTATTATATTGGAGGTGCGCATATCCCAGCCCAATATTCAGATCCAGCCCCCAACGAGAGTTGAAAGCAAATTTATATCCGGTTGAGATACCACCTGACACTCCCCAGCCTTTACGACGATAACTCTGTAACGGATCATTATGCTTCAACAAACCAATATTAAAGTTACCGTACATGGCATAAGGACCTATGTAAAATCCATCCCACGAATCATTAGTATAGAAGTTACGCGGATTCACATAATAGCGCAATTCAACACTGCTCTGGAGTGCCCGAAACACTTCTTCATGTTTCTTGAATAAATACGGCATCCATAGCACTTCACCGTTCACCGTGAGTTGTCTCGTCAATGTATACTCAAAGCCAACGTTAGGCGAACCGGTCAGCCAAAAAGGAATATTCACTTTGACACTTTGTGCCTGTACTCCGCTGATTAAGCAAAATAAAACGGCGACACTCAAAATATGTCGTATAACTGATTTCATTCTAATTCTCTTTTATATGTATATATGTATCATTCCATGTCCGTATCTCCACTCTCGATATCTTCGTTCCATCCTACAACCGATATCTTAATAACGGTATAAGATTCGATTTCAATAATTATACGTTTACCATGCAATAACCGTAACGGCAATCCTGTCTCCCTTTCCGTAACTTCCACGGGCAAATGGTTGACAACTGCTCCATTTTCATCGAGAAATGTATAATTCAACCTCATCGGTTCATTCTCCACAGAAGGAATAAAACGATGATCTACCTCTAATACATCGGCTTTCTCCTGTACGGGTAATGTTCCGAAATGAAACATTTTATCCTCGGGAGTCAATCGGCCGGTCAGAGTATCATTTTTGAGGTATTGCATCACAGGTGCTCCTTCCGCAAGCAATTGTACCTTCTTTATATGCGATACATCACCGGGAAATTTCTTAAACCGAACCGTTATACGTCCGGTATAGCGTTCCAATGCTGTGGTATCGGTCTGTAAAATGCCCGGATGTACAATTGCGGGTACGAACTTCTGGAATAATATATCCGAAGGCTGTACATATCTGTTCGGTCCGGTAGAACTGCTTTTCAGAATAAAAGCAGAAGCATCCAGATGTTGTCCGTCCACAAACGTAAGACTGTCCGTATTGGTATAACAGTATACTTTATATTCGCCGGGAGTTAACCTAAAACTAAACAAGCCCGCCTCCATGCGCGGATCTTTATCCCATGGAGAGGTTGCATAACGTGCGCCGACCAATGTTCCGGCATCGTTATAGACCAGCACTCGACAATCACTGACAGTCTTGTTCAGAACCTCGGGTACAAAAACCTGATAATTCGTTTCATCTTCAAAATAATCATATGTACACGACGCAAGCGAAAGTAAGACTGCTACACCAGTAAATAATACTATGAGAAGTCTGTTTTTTCTCATGTTCTATAGTTTATTTCATTATCCTCCCCCCGAGGCTCTCGGGAGCAGCAAGCGTTTCTGCCTATTCTCTGCTCCCGGACCATGATTCCAAGGGGAGTAAAAAGAAAGTTTTTACATTATAATATCTGAATTTACAATATTGCTATCCCAAGGTGTAGGAGCACTTACAGTGATTTCTAAACCACCAAATTCCGTAGGAGTTACAGGTACAATCGTGCTTCCGCCGGTACGTAAAGTCAGGTTTACTTCACGAATTACATTCGGTACAAAATTCTCTTTAACCACTCCGGACCAATAAACGGTAGCATCACCGGGAAGTGCAGTACCATCTCCCAAAATATGTCCGGCTTTGCCACGTCCTGATACCACTATAAAATACTGACGCTGCTTGTCGGCTGTACCGGTAGTTACAGAGTCATAAGCACGTCCACCGTTATTAGGGAATACAACCACATCTCTCCACATAGTGAAGTTTCCACTCAGAATTTTACCTCCTGCATTATAACCAGATGTAGGATCAGCCGTTTTAAAGACCTCACCACCTGAAATAGACAATATATTAGTAGCAGTCGAGGTAGCACTTACCCCTCCGGCATTCCCTGCCATCACTTTCAGATGGTCCGGTAAACGATAAATCATAATAGAAGCATCCTGTGCAAAGTCAACGCCATTCGCAGTATTCTCATTATTCGTATTTCCTTCTTTATCCTTTACGTTCAGACGGACACGCATCAAAGAGACTTCACGTTTCAAAGCAATCGGAGATGGAGTTGCAGTAGCATCCGAAGAAATGACTACACCCGAAACAGCTCCCATAAAGATCTCGGCAGGTTCCGTATAGGCTGTATTGCCAGCCAAGGCAGTAGCACAAAAAGCAGGGAATGTACCCGTTTTATACTTCATCACCATGTTCTGTACCTGTTTCTGACGTACGTTCCACATCCCCCACTCTACAGGAATTGTGCCTCCATCCAAATAGGTATTGATAGCATCCGCTGAGCTTTTCGCATTTGCTATAGCAACCATCGTATATGTACCAGCAGGCACATCTGTATAAGTAAAAGTAGTATTCCCGTCTGTTGGATTAACTACATCTGAAAACCGCACGATATTGCTTGCGTCATATAGCAAAATCTGTACCTGACGGATATTACTCCACGACGTTTCCGGCACTGCAGTAGATTGCGCAGCTCTCGTCTTACCTCCTTGTTCCATACTTGTTCCTTCAAAGTTCAACTTAACTATAAAGTTAGTCTTCGAGTTCCCACCAGGAACTTCTCCTGAAGGAAGTTCATTGTGCTCTGAACAAGCACTCATGGTCATTGCAGCGAGCAAAGACCATAAAAACACAGATTTCTTTTTCATAAATAATTCACTTTAGTTTCTACTTAATATTTGATTCAGACAGAATGTTGGTTTCTTATCTCAATCGATCTGCCCGTTACTTCGTAGGTAACGGGTCTACACAAATTCCAAGACAAAGAGGCGTCTTTCAAGGAGTTGTTTTTACTAAAATGAATCTTTACGGTCTCAAAAAAGACAATAAAATCCTTTCCCATCTTTCAACCTGAAAAATGGAAGAATCTTTTGTTGTCTTTTTCGAAGAACAACCCAATAAAAATGTTCAGTTATTTAATATCTATTGCAAAAATAATTGTTTTATTATGCGTATTTCAAAAAATATATTTAAATTTGCCGCCGATATCACCTTCCGTTACCTACGAAGTAACGGATAATATTTCAACTAATAATCAACTGATTAGCTTCTAATGTTTTTATCTATTCCTCTTTTCTTCTTCGATAAAATATATGTAATAAGAGAACGATTCATCCGGTTTACCTCATCATCCCTGTAAGGTTGAAAATAAGTCTCAGTCACTTTCACCGAAGAATGCCCCATAGCATTACAAATCAAACTTGAATTATAATTCTGCCGGAGTGCCGTAGTCGCCCAGGTATGACGTGCCACATAAGTACTTAGCCGTTCCCTGATTCCCAAGGTATTTGCCACCTGTGTCAGGCGATGGTTCAGAAGACGCAACATACGGGTATATTGCCCATATTCATTCTCACCGGGATTTTGGATAATAGGAAAAAGATAAGGTGAATCCGGAATCGCATACATATACCTCCGTATAATTTCCATTGCCTCTTTGCCCACCACCACAGTCAGTTTACGACTGGTTTTGCGCCGGTGATACGTAATTACATTTCCCTGTAAATCGCATCTGCGCAAAAAAGCAAGATCTACAAACGGCATCCCGCGAAGCAGAAACAAAAGAACAAACAAATCCCGGCTGAAAGCTAATTTTTCCGGCAATGGTTTCTGGTCCGTCATCAGTTTACATATCACCTCCGGCGAAACAGCCCTTTTTACGGGACAGTCAATTCCGGTATGCACTTTATTGAAAAGACGTGGCACATAAGTTGCCACTCCCCGCTCCAGCGCCTGATTATACACAGATCTCAGCATACGCATGTAAGTAGAAATAGTGTTCCATTTAAGTTGATCAGCCAGCAGTTTCTGTTCAAACAAAGCTAACCATTCGGGAGTCAGCTGGCTAAAGGTGATTTCACGTCCGTTCATAAATTTTTTCAGTCGATTTAAAGTGCTCTGATATACATGGGCAGTACCATTACGTTGCTCTTTTTTCAGTTCGACTATTCGCTTCTCCATAAATCGAGTCAAAAGTTCTTTTTTCATTTTAAGTCTGTTAAGATTACAAATTAGATTATTGCAAGCTTTTGCTTATCCATTTCATATATCAGACTGATATTTCAACAAATTGCAAAAAACGTAGTGCCATAACAAACCAACTGCATAATTATCTCTTTTTTTTAGATAACTTTGCAGCCTTCGAAAAACTTTTAACCACAATTGGAATAGACAAAACCGGTTCTTCTCAAGAAGCCGTTTCAATCATTTCTCAGTATTCACAGTCTCAGGCTTCGCAACCTGACTTGTCACAAGTGTATTTTTCTCAGTAGTATTACAAGTACCGTTAAATCTGGCTTTCGATTCTATTTCAAGTTTACATGTATAAACATCGCCATTCATTGTACATCCCGATTTCATAACCAAATCTTCTGCCACCTGAATATCTCCCTGTAACATCCCGTGTAACACAGCACCGGTACACGTCACATTTCCTTTGATTCTTCCCTGAGGACCAATCACTACTTTCCCTTTACAGGAAACATTTCCTTCTATTATTCCATCTAAACGCAAATCCCCTTCTACCGTGATTGCTCCTTTCACCATTGTTCCCAATGCTATTGTAGTCAGTTTATCAATACCGACTTTCACAGTCTTTACAGAATAATCTTCATTCTTTTTCTTTCCAAACATATTAAAATCTGAATTATGTAAATTAAAAAAAGACGAACATTCTTCTGATACCAAATATTAAGTAGATTACAAATATAAGTTAATTATAAGACAGGCAGAAGAAAAAGACGAGAAAAAGATAACAGGGCATTATAAAAAGGGGAGAAACTGTTTCCAAGTTTCCCCCCTCTCCCTTATTATTTATCGCTACGGACAGTACTATTTATATTCCTGCCAGCTCTTTATCTGAATATCTTCAAGCTTCAAATCACAGAATGCTTCGATAAATGCACTCGCCAGACGCGCGTTGGTTATCAATGGGATATTATGATCGATCGCACCACGACGGATACGATAACCATTTGTCAGCTCACGTTTCGAATGATTCTTGGGAATATTCACAATCAAGTCGAACTTATGGTCGGCAATCATCTTCATCACATTGTTCTCAGCCCCCGGTTTTTCATCCGGCCAGTAAACCGGAGTAGTATCTACACCATGTGCATTCAGAAATGCAGCAGTTCCGGCTGTTGCATAAATCTTATATCCCTGGTTGAACAACATGCGGCTTGCTTCCAGCAAATCGACTTTCGACTTCATTGCACCTGAAGAGAACATCACTCCCTTTTCAGGAATTTTAAAGCCGGTAGCAATCATTGCATTCAGCAGTGCTTCAGAAAAGTCGTCACCAATGCAGCCCACCTCACCGGTAGACGACATATCTACACCTAAAACCGGATCGGCTTTGTGCAAACGTGAGAAAGAGAATTGAGAAGCTTTCACTCCAATCCAGTCGATATCAAATGCCGACTTATCGGGACGGCTGTATGGAGCGTCGAGCATAATGCGGGTAGCAGTCTCAATAAAGTTGCGTTTCAACACCTTAGAAACGAACGGGAAACTACGTGAAGCACGTAAGTTACATTCGATAACTTTAACTTCGTTGTTGCGAGCCAGGAATTGAATATTGAACGGTCCCGAAATATTAAGCTCTTTCGCAATCTGGCGGCTGATTTTCTTAATGCGGCGCGCTGTTGCAAAATAGATTTTCTGTGCCGGGAATACCAGCGTAGCATCACCCGAGTGCACTCCGGCAAACTCGATATGTTCTGAGATAGCATATTCTACCACTTCTCCATTCTGTGCCACTGCGTCGAATTCAATTTCCTTGGTATTTTCAAGGAACTGAGAAACAACTACCGGATACTCTTTCGATACCTCAGCAGCCATCTTCAGGAAGTTCTCCAACTCCTCGTCATCATAGCAAACATTCATCGCAGCTCCCGAAAGTACATAAGACGGACGAACCAGTACCGGATAGCCCACTTTCTCTACAAAACCTTTCACATCTTCCAGACTGGTCAGCTCCTGCCATGCCGGCTGGTCGATACCCAACTGATCAAGCATTGCAGAGAACTTATTACGGTTTTCTGCCCGGTCGATAGAAACAGGAGAAGTACCCAATACCGGAACAGACTGACGATACAGTTTCATGGCAAGGTTATTCGGAATCTGTCCACCTACGGATACAATCACACCGCGAGGTTGTTCCAGATCGATCACGTCGAGCACACGTTCGAACGAAAGTTCGTCGAAGTACAGACGATCACACATATCATAATCAGTAGACACCGTTTCGGGATTATAATTGATCATAATCGATTTATATCCCAGTTTGCGGGCAGTCTGCACAGCATTTACCGAACACCAGTCGAACTCAACCGAGCTACCAATGCGATAAGCACCCGATCCTAACACAACTACTGACTTTTCATTTTTATAATAGTTCACATCATAACCCTGAACCGCATAAGTCATATAAAGGTAGTTTGTCAGTTCCGGATGTTCGGAAGCAATGGTATTGATGCGTTTCACGGCCGGAAGGATACCCAGTTCTTTACGACGGGCACGTACCATCAGGTTCTCTTTCTCCATATTTCCTGCCGGATTCAACACAAAGCGCGCAATCTGGAAGTCAGAAAAGCCCAGCACTTTGGCCTCCCTCAATACGTCTGCAGGAATATCCTCTACCTTATCATAAGCAGACAACTTCGCTTTATAGTCAACGATATTTTTCAGTTTGCCCAAGAACCACGGGTCAATCTTTGTCAATTCATGGATACGCTCTATCGTATAGCCATCTTCCATGGCCTGAGCCAGAGCGAAAACACGTAAATCCGTCGGGTGAGAAAGCTCCTTATCCAGATCCTCAAAATGCACATCGTCGTTACCGACAAACCCATGCATACCTTGACCGATCATGCGAAGACCTTTCTGGATAATCTCTTCAAACGAACGGCCTATCGACATGATTTCACCAACCGATTTCATGCTTGAACCGATCTCACGAGATACACCGGCAAATTTAGTCAAGTCCCAACGAGGAATTTTACAAATATAGTAATCAAGTTGCGGAGCCACATATGCCGAGTTGGGAGTGCCCATCTCACCTATCTGATCGAGTGTGTAGCCTAATGCCACCTTAGCGGCCACAAATGCCAGCGGATAGCCGGTTGCCTTCGAGGCCAAAGCCGAAGAACGGCTCAGACGTGCATTCACCTCAATCACACGATAATCATCCGTATCCGAATTGAATGCATACTGAATGTTACATTCACCTACAATACCCAGATGGCGGATACATTTAGTTGAAAGTTCCTGCAACATTTTCAGTTCCTTGTCATCCAATGAGCAAGTCGGAGCTACCACGATCGATTCGCCGGTATGAATACCCAGCGGGTCAAAGTTTTCCATGCTTGCTACCGTAAAACAGTGGTCATTCGCATCACGGATCACCTCAAACTCAATTTCTTTCCATCCTTTCAACGACTCTTCCACCAGAATCTGTTTAGAGAAAGCAAATGAGCTCTCAGCCAATTTGAGGAATTCCTCTTCATTGGCACAAATACCACTTCCGAGTCCTCCCAGCGCGTAAGCCGAACGAACCATCACCGGATAACCAATGCGACGTGCAGCAGCAATAGCATCTTCCATGCTTTCTACAGCCTGGCTGACCGGAGTTTTCATATCAATCTCGTTGAGCTTCTTCACAAACAGGTCACGGTCTTCCGTATACATGATAGCCTCAACCGAAGTACCCAATACTTTCACACCATATTTATCCAGAATACCTTGTGTATAAAGCTCTGCACCGCAGTTCAAGGCAGTCTGTCCGCCGAATGCGAGAAGAATGCCGTCGGGACGTTCTTTCTTAATAATCTCCTCTACAAAATAAGTAGTCACGGGAAGGAAATACACCTTATCAGCAATTCCCTCGGAAGTCTGAATGGTTGCGATGTTCGGGTTGACCAATACCGAATTGATGCCTTCTTCTTTCAAGGCCTTCAGTGCCTGTGAACCGGAATAATCAAACTCTCCGGCTTGTCCGATTTTGAGTGCGCCTGAACCCAAAACAAGGACTTTTTTCATTTCCTTTTCCATTTCTTTTATTGTCATTATAAGTTGTTATTTCTACGTATCCGCACAAAAAAAATGCGTTACCCTCAATAAAGGACTAACGCATTACCAAAGAACTAAATATCGTTTTTGGAGAAAAGAGAAGAAGTAGGCTGATTCCGGGTGAAATACACTCGAACGGAGATAATACTTGCTTCTGATTTCCTGTTGATTCATTGCTATTTCAAAGTTTGTGCAAAGTAACGACTTATTTCTATAATTACAAAGGAATCTGGTAAGAATATTCGTTTTATTTGTTACTTCAGCTGATTCTGACTATCTTTGTCCTTCGATTAAAAATAAAAATAATGGGAAAAGAAAAAATCATATTGACAGGTGACCGTCCTACCGGAAAACTCCATATCGGACACTACGTAGGTTCACTGAAACGAAGAGTCGAACTACAGAATTCCGGCTTGTTTGACAAAACTTTCATCTTCATCGCCGATGCGCAGGCATTGACCGATAACATCGATAACCCCGAAAAAGTACGCCAAAACGTAATTGAAGTAGCCCTCGATTATCTGGCTTGCGGACTCGATCCGGAAAAGTCGACAATCTTCATCCAGTCCCAGATTCCGGAACTGTGCGAATTGACATTCTATTATATGGATCTCGTCACCGTATCACGCCTGCAACGTAACCCTACCGTGAAGACGGAAATACAGATGCGCAACTTCGAAACCAGCATTCCTGTAGGTTTCTTCACTTATCCCATCAGCCAAGCTGCCGATATCACTGCCTTCCGTGCCACTACAGTACCGGTAGGTGAAGATCAGGAGCCCATGATCGAGCAGGCCAGAGAAATTGTCCGCCGTTTCAATTATATCTACGGAGAAACATTAGTCGAGCCGGAAATCCTTCTACCGGACAACGCAGCCTGCCTGCGCCTGCCGGGTACCGATGGAAAAGCCAAAATGAGTAAATCGTTAGGCAACTGCATTTACCTTTCCGAAGAAGCGGACGAGGTACAGAAGAAAGTAATGAGCATGTTCACCGACCCCGATCACTTACGGGTGCAAGACCCGGGCAAAATCGAAGGTAATACCGTATTTACATATTTGGATGCCTTCTGCCGTCCCGAACATTTCGAACGTTATCTGCCCGACTATCCGAGCCTCGATGAACTGAAAGCTCACTATCAACGCGGCGGCCTGGGAGATGTAAAGGTGAAACGCTTCCTCAACGCTATTATGCAAGAAGAACTGGAACCTATCCGTAATCGCCGGAAAGAATTTGAGAAAGACATTCCTGCCATCTACGAAATGTTGAGAAAAGGCTGTGAAGTGGCAAGAGCTGCCGCTGCCGATACGTTATCCGATGTTCGTAAGGCCATGAAGATAAACTATTTCGATGATGCCGAGCTGATCAACGAACAAGTAAAGCGATTCAATAAATAAAAAAAGAAACGCCCTGTTACCAGTCCGGCAACAGGGCGCTTTCTTTTAAAGAAGGTTGAGTCTGAATTTATTTAGCAGACTCTACTAATACAACGCGGTTTAGGTAAATAGGTTTACCGAATTTATCCACACCACCTCCGGCATCAACTTTCAAGCGGCTGGAATCTACTCCGTATTTCTTAACCAATGCATTGACAACAGCCTGAGCACGTTTCTGGCTCAACTCCTTATTGAATGCAGGAGTACCGGTTGCCGAGTCAGCATATCCGTATACGGTATATTGTGTATCCGGGAATTCTTTCATCTTAGCAGCCAGATAAGACAAGTTCATCTCTTCACGCGGAGACAGTTCAGAAGAACCGATTGTGAAGAATACAGTACGCGGAGCAATATTAGCATCCGTTACAACTACTTGTTCGGCAACTTCTGCCACCGGCTGGTTCTGTGCATCAACCAACTGCTGTTGCAGTGACTGGTTGGCAGCAGCCATTTCATTCATCTGGCGACGCATATTGGCCAATTCTATTTCAGAGATAATCTGTGGCATCGGACGGGCAAATCCACGGGCCGGGAAGCGGTAAGTCAGACCTGCAGTCAGGCTGGCAACGCCATCATACCCATGTTTTCCACCAATTTCTCCGTCAAACTTATCTTCAGCCAGCATACCACCGATTTCGATATTGATATCTACCGCACTCGATACGCGGAAACGGTTGATAATACCTGCGTTCATAGCAAATGCCTCACGATGAGGTTTAGAGTATGAATGAGTAAAACCGGCTCCCAAATAAGGGATAATTTCATATACACGGTGAGAGTTGTATCCGCCAAACAGAGCATTCAAATTGAACATCACGTCACCGTGAAGATTCATATAGTTGAATTTCTGTTTATAATACCCATTGGCCAGTTTACCACTCTTCACAAAATCGGCTGTTTCCGAATGGGCAAAGCCGCGCCCCTGCAAGCCACTGTACTGCAATCGCAATCCCAACCCGGGAGTAAACCATTTACCGACAGCCACATTCAATGTCGGACTGATACGGTCTCTGAACTTTCCGGCATGGTCGTTGTCACCAAACATGGCTTCGGCACCGCCACCGATAGAAAAGAACCAGTTATCCCAGAAGGAGTTAGTGATCACTTGATATTTGTCTTGTACCTGGATAACTTCGTATCCCGTAATCGTAGTTTGTTGCGCTGAAGCAACAGATGTAACGCCGGCTAAAGCCAGCAGCATTAGAATCTTTTTCATATACCTTAATAGTTAAAGTGGTTATTACAAATCTTCCTATTTATTATTGAAACTATTTAAATAACACCAACGAAACTAAAAGGTTTTGGATAAATGAAAATTTCCGAAGCATTTTCTACAAAGATCCGGAGATACACCTTATTATATATAGCTCCAAAGCTACTTTGACCTATTTTTGTTCCATGAAAATTTTTCGTAGCGGCATAATCAATCTTTCCAGCAGGCGAAGATCGTCCGTGATAATTTCCGCACTTCCCTTCATCTCACGAGTCAACGGCAGCATCTTTCCATAGTTGGTTGTCAACCCATCCGGCAAAGCAATATCGACCACATACATGCCTTCCGCCGTCGGCAGAGGCGAAACACTTCTCACCTCCCCCCTTACATAACCAAACTCCTGGTCGGGATAATTATTCAGACGCAAATTCACACGCTGTCCGGCCTTTACTTTACCCGATCCCTGTAAAGGCAGCAATGCCGTCCCTACAGGCAAGGATTCCTCTTTCGGGGCAACCACAAAAACGGTAGCCCCCGACTCCACATACTGATTCACGCTCCACACATTCAGAAAAGTAACTTTTCCTCCGACCGGACTTCGAAGCAGGTAATGTTGTTCCCACGCCGCAAGCTGACCCAACAACTGATCCGTAGCATTTCTCAGATTCACCTCCTGCGTCTGCTGCTCTTCAAACGCCTGTTTTTCCAGATCAAGCAATGCCTCTTCCGATTGCTCTATCTGCATATCTACCTGAGTCAACTGCATACGGGCCGATTCCTTTGACTGAAGACTCTGCAGATAGCGACTGCCGGACTGTTCAAACTCCGTAATAATCATCGCCTTACGATGATAAAGAATCGAATCTCTTGCATATGAGGCATGAGCTAAAGCATATTCTTTCTCTATCAGAAAATATTGCCTCCGAACCTGATCATAATATTTCTTCTGTGTAGCCAGCAATTCTTTCTGTGACTGCAACTTCTTTGCATAATATCCCAACTCTTTCATACGAACCACCTCGGAGAGGGTACTCACAAATCCTGCATAAGCCGACTGTATCTCACCCAGCCGCCAGCGGTCGGTCTCCGAAAGCAGAAAAAGGTTTTTCCCCGATTCCGGTGTATATCCTTCCTGCTTCCACTTCTGCATCTTCCCCTTCAAAGAAAACACATCCACCGCACGAGCCGTATTCTCTATTACACCCAAATTCATATCCGGCTTCACCTCCTGGCCGTTCTGTACATACAGATCCGCCAATCTACCGGCCGAACGTGCCATTACATAAGATGGAGGCTCCTGTGTACTCACCGTCACCTCCGCAGTTATCACATCCGGATATTTAAACCAATAGCTGCCTGCCACCAACACCACTACGATGATAAACAATACCGTAATGCCACTACGCAGAATCCACGCCGGAACATGGTTCATCACCTCCTGTACCTCTTCACTGCGAAGCTCGATTTCTTTATGTGTGTGCTCCTTTTCCATACCTAACTTCCTAACTCCAGCTGATTCTTCACCAACTGATAATACAATCCTTTCTTCTCCGTCAGTTCCCGGTGAGTGCCCTCTTCAGCCACAGCACCTTTATCCAGCACCACGATCTTATCCGCATCACGAACCGTACTCAAACGATGTGCTACCACTACAACCGTCTTACCCCGATAGAATGTATGGAGGTGTTCCATAATCTCACGCTCGTTATTGGCATCCAGTGCATTCGTCGCCTCATCGAAAAACAGGAACTCCGGATTCTTATAAACCGCACGGGCTATCAGCAGGCGCTGTCGCTGTCCCTGACTGATGCCGTTCCCCTCCATTCCGATCTTCGTATTATAGCCCAAAGGAAGAGAATCGATAAAATCACGGATATTGGCAACCGTCACAGCATGGCGCAAACGTTCCACATCCACCTGCTCCTCACCAACAGCAATGTTGTTCGCAATCGTATCAGAGAAAATAAAGCCATCCTGCATCACCGAACCACTCTTCGCACGCCAGAGATGCGGATTCACCACATCCAGAGGAGTCTCACCTATTTTGATATCCCCCTTATTCGGAGTATAAAAACCGAGCATCAACTTAATCAGTGTAGTCTTACCACTACCACTCGCCCCCACGATCGCTGTCACTTTATGTTCGGGTATATCCAGATTCACATCTTTCAGCACATAGTCACGGTCCGCCCCGTCATAGCTAAACGACAGATTTTCAATACGAATATCACGCCGATCCGGAAGAACCGTCAGTTTTGAAGTGATATCCTGTTCTTCATCTTTCTGACCGTGAATCTCGTTCAAGCGTTCCAGACTGATCTTTGCATCCTGAAGTTGTTGGGCAAAGCCGATAAAAGAGCCGATGGGGCCACTCAGCTGACCGATGATATACGTCAAAGACATCATCATACCCAGAGTCATATCCCCTTCCACAACCGATTTGGCAGCAATAAAGGAAATTACGATATTCGTTGTCTGATTAAAAAAGACAGAGCCCACTTGCTGAACCTGCCCCAATGCCAGTCCCTTCACGCTGATCTTGAAAAGCTTCACCTGAATGCGCTCCCACTGCCAGCGCTTTTGCTTCTCGCAGTTGTTCAGCTTGATTTCCTGCATGGCAGTCACCAGCTGAATCAAACTGCTCTGTTCGCCCGCCGCCTGGGCAAAACGCCGGATATCCAGTTCACGCCGGTACTTCATGAACACAAGAATCCAGCAGATATAGAGTGAATTGCCTACCAGAAAGATGGCAAGAATACCCAGATTATAATAAGCCAGCACAAAAGCAAAAATAAAGAAGTTTACGAAAGAGAAAAGCGTACTGATGGATGAGCCTGTCAGAAAGCTCTCGATACGTCCGTGGTCACCGATACGCTGCATAATGTCACCGATCATCTTCGTATCGAAATAATGGAGCGGTAGTTTCATCAACTTTGCCAGGAAGTCAGAGATCAGCGAGATGTTGATACGTGTGTTCATGTGAAGCATGATCCAGCTACGGATAAACTCGACCGAAAGTTGCGAAACGGAGATTACCAGCTGTGCAATCAGGATCAGAGTGATAAAGTTCAGGTTACCGTCACGGATACCCACATCCACCAACGACTGTGTCAGAAATGGGAAGATAAGTTGCAGCAAGCTCGCTGTCAGCATTCCCAGAACCAGTTGAATCAGTTGTTTACGATAAGGAGACAAATATTTAAGAAAGAAACGAAGACTGCGACTGCCGGACTCTTCCTCGTCTCCCTGCCCTTGGAATTCCGGGCTCGGTTCAAGCGCAAGTGCAGCTCCTTTCTCTTCTCCATTCACCTTGGTAGACAACCAACACTTTTTAAATTCTTCCTCACTGTACGAAATCAACTGACGTGCCGGATCAGCGATATAGAAACGGTAGCCACTGCGCTTCTTCTTTATATCATAACAGACCACAAAGTGGTTCTGGTTCCAATGCAGGATGCAAGGCAACGGTACGTCCTCTTTCAGTTGCTCCAAAGAGATACGGACCCCCGAAGTACGGAAACCGATGGATTCCGCCGCATCACTGATGCCCAACATGGAAACTCCTTCACGGGTAATAAAAGAACGTGCACGGAGGGTCTGCAGGGAATAGCTCTTACCATAATACTTCGCAATCATGCGAAGGCAGGAAGGGCCGCAATCCATAGCGTCCAACTGGAGGTAATGAGGAAAAGAACTTAGCTTCATTTATTCATAATATTAGTCTACGTAGCAAAAATACATCACATATCCGGAATATAATGCGCTTCTCCCGGAATTTGTGAAAAAAATTCCCTGAAAGGATAATTTATCTGTTTCCCGTTCAAAAAATTCAGCAGCAAAAGCATGCCCTTATACTGCCTTTTCTTTAAAACTCTTTCGCAAGCATTGCTCAAATCAAACAAATAGGTTTCTTCTCTGATCCGTACACTTTTATCCCCCGAAGACAATCGAAGCAGGACATACCACGCAATGCCCTCCAGTCCCGTAGCTAAAGAGTAGTCATCCAAACGCCTGACATCATATTCCATCACTTTCTTATCAATCTTATTCCGTTCTTCATTGCCGGCATCTTCCACAAATCCGTACCGGACAAGATATTCTACCCCCCAACCTATGCCAGCCCATCCGAAAGACAGACCGACCGGCATCCCCAAACGAACATACTCCATCACTTCATCCAGCAACTCTTCGGCAAATTCTCCAAAAATTCGCGATTCGGCAACATGAGAATAATGAAAAAAGAAAAGACAAGATCCCATCTTTCCATGAAACAGCCCTATGTCAGTTTGTCTGTAGGAGAAATAAAGTGATTTTGCTATCTTTTCTATCTGTGCATCCATAACATTTCTTTTTTAATAACTGACAGGTATTTCATAGTCGAGGCGATAAAGTTCTTTTATCCGTGCTATCTGTTTCTCATCTCTCAGTTCAAACTGAACGGATGTCGCATTCGACCTCTCCTCAGGTATATCAACTCCTTTCTCTTCTAAGAAACAGTTTAATTTACTGAGCGGTACAATACAATCCACCTCTGCAGAAGTATAAAAATCAGATTGCCTGCGTATATGTTCATCCTGCCACAACGGATTTGTCTTCCCCAATTCAAACTCAACAAACGAAAGAAAGCGTTCAAAAGAATGATCCTGATAAAGATTACACATATACATATAACGGTTAAAAGTACGTTCAAGTATAAAATATTTATAAGCAGAAATCAGTCTTTCCACCGGATCCCTCCAAACCGCTACCTTCAAATACGATTTATGCTCCCTTTCATAACCGGACATCTCAGAAACCGGTACCAAAAAACGTTCGGGTTTTACCCGGGCGATATAAAAATGAGTCTGATCTTTCCTATCAGGAATCATACCTATAGACGCATAGATAGCTATATTCTCCAAAAAAGTGAGTCCACATTTCGAAATAAGGACAAAAGCCATACGATGCTTCTCTACAAGACAAAAATTACATCCGAAGAAGTCTAATGGTGCTTTGTTTAGCATTGCAATATCTTTCATGATATACTACGATTTTCGATGTCCAACATACATACAATAAAGTGATTCAGTTCCCTGCCATAGCCCCTTATCCTTCCATCGTCTGGAGCCGGTCATAGTACAGTTTCATCCTGTTCAGTATCTCCTCACTATACCATCTTCCAAGAGACTCTTGCCGACTGAGTTCCTCACAAACACGAAGCATTTCTCCCGCCCTATCGTACAAAGTTGTATAAGTTCCGTCCGGATGTAATGTACAGGCAGTGGAATATATTTGCAACAGCCTCACATAAAGCGCTTCTTTTACCTCTCTATGTTTTTTCTCAAACAAATGTTTACGGCTATATTCCAGTAACTTCTCAATAATCAATTGAATGGAAGCAATCCGCCTACCCGCTGCTGTCGCTGTCATAATCGATCCTTCCCGTTGCCGGTAATAATAAAAATCAATATCGGCAACCGTCATTTTCTGAGCGGTTGTCAGCACCTGCGGAGTCCATAATTCATCCTCATGAATCAGCCCCGGCTCAAAGCGAAAACCGTTTTGCTCAATAAAATCTCTCCGATATAAATAGTTGTACACCATAGGGACATAACATCTGCAATCCATCACTCTTGAGAAATACGTACTTCCAGACACCACGGTTCCCGTCGCAAACAACTCCCTGCTCCTTCTTTCCCAACTTCGCACCTGCCCATCCGGATGTACTGCCAATGTATTTCCTGAGACAATGTCTGACCGGGTCTTCGCAGCTATAGTACAAAGCACCTGCAAAGCATTCTCTACCAGCCAGTCGTCACTGTCCAGAAATGCCAGATAATGCCCGGATGCATGTTCTATTCCGGTATTCCGTGCAGCAGAAAGTCCTTGATTCGCCTGCTCCACATAAACGCAACGAGCATCCTTACCCGCATACTCCCGCAGCAACTCTCCGGAATTATCCGTCGATCCGTCGTTCACCAGAATGATCTCAATATCCGTCAAAGTCTGCTTCTCCAAAGAGTGCAGACATTCCTCCAGAAAAAGTTCCGTATTATAGACCGGAACCACCACCGAAACTACCGGTCTTTTTACCTCCTTCATATCCCTCTCAATTTTAGTTCGTGTATTTTTTGGCAAAGCCTGGTTAACGGATTACTCCGGACTTGCTCTAACTTATTTGTGAACGACAATAACAAAGGGTGCTTCCTCCATGCGTGAAAACGTTCATACAATGCCTCGTCATCATAGCATTGATTCATAAAAGCAGCTACTCCCTCAGGAGAATCAAAAGCCGACACATCCAGAAAGCAATTTTCTCCCGGAGCAAACTCCCGGATATTGGGAGCTCCCAGATAGACCGGAACAGTACCGGCCAACAAAGGATTGAAAAACTTTTCCGTTACATAATCCTTCCCTATCGCATTCTCAAAACTTATTACGAACTGATAATCCCCAATCACACTAAGAAGTGTATCCCGCCCCCGGTCCTCAACAGGTAATTCACAATTATGGTATAGTTTCCCATACGAATCGATGTCGGTATACTGCATCAATTGCTTAAGATACTCTTGCCGGTGACTCCGGTTCATATCGCTCGAGATAAACATACATGCCTTCTTATAAGGCTTTTTCCTCCGTGCCACAACCAGCATCTTCCCATAATCCGGTTCATAATAAGGATACACAATATCATCCTCCTGATGATACCCCATCCACAAATCAAAACTCTCTCTGAACTCGGGATCCTTGGTCCAACTATAATTCTCTTCACATTCCAGATTCCATCCCACCCAAATCTGTCCTTCCCGCTTATCGATTTCATCCTCCATCACCGAAGGTAAATCGGGCAAATGGAAAACCACGGCATCCGCCTTTGAAAGGAGGTTGCGATCAGTCGTTATCACACAGCCCTCGGGTAAGTCTTCCTTCCGGAACTCAAGTGGAAATCCCCACATCGTATTATAAAAAAGAATCAATATATCCATCCACCATCTATCTTTTATCAAGCTGCGAAACACATTTATCTGCCACTACTCGTCCTCCCCCTTTCAACATCCTCCACGGAATCCCTCCTTTACCCGTCATAAAGAAATAAGCGAATACCGGTTCCGCCCAACGTACGGTAACAAAAGGTTTATATCTCTGTTGTAAACTCCTGTACGACAGCTTCACAAAGGTGCCCAAAGGTATAAACCGCTCCGGATGTTTCCGGTAAGACTGCCGATAGCCCTCTTCATGTTCCTTCATCAGGGCACGCAAATGAAACCAACAAAAACCGGCATCCAATATTTCATTCGGACAACACATCACCTCCAACCCCCGATGACGGCCATCCGGCTTCGTTTCCGTCACATACCTGAATATCCGGTCCGCAGACACCTCAAAAAAGAAAGTATCACGCACGCCATTGAACGGAGGGAGTATCTCTTTGCTATCAGGCTCCGGATGTTCCTGCCCCAACCCTACCATCCACTCCCGGTCTTTCCGGAACAAGTTAATGCCCGACATCGAGACAGGCACTTTATACCGGATGATCATCTTCTCCAGATAAGAAGCATACAACGCATGCGTCCACAACGCAATTCGTTCCAGCCACCTGAACGGTCGCATCTCTATACGGTTGAAAGAGTCCAGATAAGCCCGATACAGGTTGTAAGAGATGCATTCCGTCACGTTGAACCTCACTTTTTTATCAGAACGGTAAGCATCACAGATATGTTTCAGCCGATCCGTAAAATAAACCTGATCGGCATCGATCTTCACTGCGTACCGATAGCTTGCTTTCGACAATGCATAGTTGCAATAACCTGCCAGCGTATGGATAGAGTCGGGCGACAACAGCTTTGCCTTCTCAAACTCCTCATCATCCAGATCGATCGGATATACAGACGGCCGATACTCAAAGACCCTGATTTTATCCGGATATTGTGCCGCCTTCTGCCTGAGAATCTCCGGCGTACGATCCGTACAATCATGATAGACAGCTATCAACTCATCCAATCCATCGATACACGAATCAATGCACATCTCCAAAAAATCCTCACAATTCTTACAACGCAATACCCCCGATACCCCGACGGGCCGTTCGCGTGTCAACGTATCCGTATCAACCACATAAATTTCCTTCAAAGTAACAGGAGGCATTTTTTCTTTAATAAACCCGACCATATTCCGGAGAGTTTCTTCTCCTGTTGCCTGAAACCACAGAGGCTGCCCCTTCTCTATCCTCTGTTTAAAATCTTCATAATTCCCCAATATCCGGGACAAACCGCCGATCAACTCCTCTTTCGTTTTCGCTATCATCCCCAGCCCCTCGGCTTCCACATCCGGAGAATACCGCGATCCCTCGGTCGGATCGTACACCAACGGGACAGCACCATGCGCCACTCCCTCCATTAAAGAAGAAGAATAGTGTGCCACCCCTACCCGTGTGCGGGCAAATACCTCTGCCAGCTTTTCCTCCGTTACCATTTCTATATTAGGAATCTGCTCCCATTCCATGCGTACCTCCTCACCTATCCTGAACTCAGGATGTTCACGCACCAGAAACCGCCGGGCGGGAAACTCCGCGGCAACCGTCCCTATCAGACGGATCATCTCTTGAAGATACTTTTTGTCACTCAAAAAAAAAGGTCCCTGCAAGAAAAAAGTAACACACTCCTTTTTCGTTTCATTACGTGGTTCCACCTGATACATATAGCCCGTCGGAACAAAGTCCGGCAGCGGATTATGCTTCTCCCACAAAGTCCGGAAACCTTCCCCCCACATCAGATAGTACCGGTAAGGCATCCTCCTGAAAGCAGTGTGCATCAATGACGGCCATCCCTGCTGGATACACAAGGTCGGTATTCCATAATCACGTCCTATGGTGGCAAGCAATAACTGCTGGTAATGGCAGCCTTCCAGAAAAATCAATCCTTTAGGTTGCAAGATCCTCATCAATATATCAAATGTATTCGCATATTGAAAAATCAAGGGAAACCACTCTTTCAGAAATGGATTAATCAACGGAGCTGTTTTGGTAAATTCAAGAGTAATGGCTGTTACAAAGTCCGGCAACTCCGTTTCATCCGGAATCTCATATTCCGACAAGAGTAACACCGGTTCTTCCAGACGTTCAATCAACGGAGTCAGATAAGCCAATTGACGGGCATTATAAATATAGATCACCAACTGCCCGCCATAAGGTGCCAGTGCTTCATACCATTCATGGTCGTAGATTTTGTATTCCTCTTCCTGTCGCTCGCATTCTTCCACCTGCTTATCTGCCAGTATCTCCTTTACGCTACCCAATGCTTCCCCACAGTTCTTTCCTTCTTTACGTAACCGGTCGTACTCCTCTCTATGCCAAGTGAACTGCCAGAATAGTAAATTGATCAAAGGCACGCCCACATCATGCCCCCCTATTTTCAGCCAATACTCTTTTTCCTCCCTCAAATGGTTCACGTAGTCAGACAGCACCCTATCCAGCACCTCATAATACTCCACATAATAGTCCTGTCTATCCATATCTTTTTTTATTAAAGCCCGGTTTCAATATAATGTTCAGCCTGTCTCCAGTCCGCTTCTTCATCGATATCTATCATCCCTGCGGGACCGATCTCCACCACCTTCACAACTCCCGAAAGAAGCTGCCCGGAGTCCAGTATCCTCCCCACCGTAGAAGCATAGAAAGCTCCCGACTCTATCAGAAAACCTTTGTACTCCTGCCGGCGAGGTTTGGTTTCGAATGAATAGTCCAAAGGTCTCCCCTCATCACTCCAACGAAACTTCTTCAAACGGCAACAGGCAACATAGGAATCCGCCTCACCCCTTCCCATCTCTTCTGCAAGCCCTCTTAGTTCTTGTGCAGTCGTAAAAGGAGAAGTAGCCTGTAACAAAATAAAATCATCATTCCGATCCGGCTTACAAAAATGGAAAAATTCCTGTACAACTTCCAGACTGGGAGCCTCATCCCTTGCACTCCACTCACTGCGCCTGAATATCCGTACAACTTCTTTGTAACGGCCTCGTATCAGACTTTCCATTTCATCACAATTTGTCGCTACACATACCTCGTCCGCTATGCCGGAAGCAAGGATGGTATCGATAATCCAACATACCAGAGGTTTATCTCCCAGCATACGCAGGTTCTTACCGGGGATACCTCTACTCCCTTTGCGAACCGGAACAAAACAGAAAGTACGATTCATAAGCTATTATCATTTATGGTTTCACATGACAGAGGTTCGGTTTTCCAATAGCTAATTCATAATTAGAGGGCGAAGGACACAGCCATTGGTAAATGCAGTCACAGCAAGGTTTTTGATCGCGGATGCGAAGCCAGGAATGACCTTCGGTCATCTCTTTATATATCAGTTTCCGAACATCATTCGTCCAGATATTCCCCACTGTAGGTGAGAGTTCATTTGTATACATATCTCCATTCGAGCATACCGACAGCTTTCCAAAATCATTAGAATTGAGTATCTGGTTTCTCATTAAATCCTGCATAGATAAATGCTTGGAAAGAATGTCCTCTTCATACAGGAAAACATTCTCTTCAAAAAAAGGCAAATTATCACCTCTATACTCGGGTTCTATCTTATATTCCTGAATAGCATACTTTTCTACAATTTCATTGGCCTGTTCCAGCTCTTTCTCCGAACCGACCTTGAAAATCCAATACACATGACCTTCCTGTCTTTTCGTAAGTTCCCCTATCGTTTCTTTCCATTTTTCAGGCTCAGTTACCCGTATGGTAGTCATATACCCTGAATCGACTGCCAAAGATAACGCTGAGTTGTCTGTACCTAAACAACCCATCCACTCCATGACATCCTGCACCCTTTCCTTTTCAAGGCTCCACGCTTGCAAGGCCTGCTGTTGTCCAGTCGTATAAACCACAAATAGAAGTCGTTTTACTTCACTACACACAACTTCACTCCATACTTTATCAGCCAGCCTGCAGGATTCATGTTCATCCAAATGATCAAAATCCACCTTAACCTGATATAAATACGTGAACATGTTCGTACCTACGAACCCCGAGTCAAAGCGCTGCAAGCGAGTCACTTCTTCCTGCAAGTTCAGTACCGGATACAATTGTATAGGTTTTCTGTCGGACAACTCGCAATCATAAAGGTCACCGAAAAATTTATCTCTCACTGTTTTAAGAAAATTGAATGTAACCGGACGCTCCAAATCCTCCTTCGTTATCTTGATAACCCCGCAATTCTGTTTATCAACGATTGCCGTTAGTAAATCAAGCAATTCACCGTCAGTCATCCTGATACACTCACGATCGAGTGTGTTATATAGCAATGCTTCGTCCTGTTTTAACGCGATGTGAATATAAGGTTCAAATGCAAACCAATATTCCTTTGTAGAATGTATCATAATTGTTATGCTTAAGCCAATACTACTTCCATTATTCTTTCATACGCTTTGGGATGCTCTTCCAGAAACGAAAGATTACGGCTCACGTAAGCCGCAAAAGCTTCCTTACCCTCAAAGCTCGGACAACGTACCTTTTCCAATGCATACAGACGGTCAATCGTAAATATACACCGCGTGCACGATTGCGAACGGTAACAAACGCGACACTGCGCACGCAACTTATCATAATATTGATTGTACAGTCCCGCTATTTCCTCACACGACAAACGGATGGAATGATCAGCCTCTATAGTCCCCAAGCCATATTGCTGACCGATACGCTCACACGCCAATATCTTACCATTGACAGTCACAAACATCTTACGGGCAAAAGGTATACAGCCACCTGTCGGAATAAAATTATGGGAGATCTGTTTACCGAATAAATCATTGTAGGACTGATACACATTTCCATTGTATTGATGGATAAATATACAAGCTTCGCTGTAAGCCGGTACGTCCATAAACATCTCATCCACCAACACCTCATAATCTTCACTTTGCTCCAGATCCGCCACTTTATTCCGGTACATCTTTTCAAACTCTTCCTTCTTATCCTCCCGAATGCCTGTCGTATTCAATGGAGCTACATGTGGCTTTTTACCATAGCGATCCTTTATAAAATGGAAGATTTCATCCACCGTATTTCTGTTGTGCAGCACGGCATTGAAATTCACGTAAGTATCGAAATACTCAGGATATTTCTCTCTCAGCAAGTCTACATGCGCAACGTTCTTCCGGAAAGAATTCTCGCCTCCCGGTGTCACCCGATAGCTGTTGTTCCATTCATTTCCATCCAAACTAATCAATAGATTAAACTTCTTCTCTGCCAGGTAATCCATACATTGATCCAGCAGTATCGCATTGGTAGTCATTGAATATTGAATCTTTCTATTTTTTATATCCAAAGATTCAATATAATCAACCACCTGGCGTATGAACGGCATATTCATCAAAGGCTCACCCCCATAAAAACTAATAAACAACACTTTATTGGCAAACCGCTGCCTGGAGGATTCCGCCCATATCTCCTGAAGAAAATCAATGATGCGTTTGGCGGACTCAAAGTCCATCATCTGCTTACGCCGTTCGTCAAAATTACCGTATAACTCTCCATAACCGCAATACTTACAGCGCAAGTTGCAGGCATCCGTCACCTCAAAAACCAATTGCTTCAAATTCGCCAACTCTTCTTTGACCATATCGGCGGTGATCACACCGTTATATTGATGTCCAAGCCCATCTAAATAACCATGCTCCTTTAAATAAGACGCTTTCCGTACATAGTAATCAGCAACATCCACTTGCCCTGTGTACTTTGGGCGCAGATGTGGAACCAGCGATGGATGCGTTAAGAATAGATGCTTCTTTTCCCTATTAATCGTATAAATATTGCGCCCGGAGGTTGTGCAACTGAATGTATCTTCCATCATTTTATCGTATTTAGTCTTTCAATTTATAGAAAGCAATAATCGGATTGTCATCCTCGCCCATTTCATCAAGAAGCTTCAGCAGTTCGGCCTGCTTCTCAGGGAACTTGACCTTAGCTTCAGCGACGTTGCGCCTCACCTGATCCAAATTATCCAGCGTTATTGCGAAGTAAAGACAGTTTTCGCCTGCATTATGGAAGTCTTTGAATGATTGAGAGCCATCAACATCATTCGTTATCCCTGGTGCATCAAGTATGTACCAATGGACAGCTTTAAAAGGAGTCTGCTCCCAAGAATCAATCTTTTCAGTTTTTTTATCATATCGGCTAAACCACATCTTTTTATTAAACCAAAATTTAAAAAAAAGACATTCTTTAGTTTCACAAACATCTTTCATCAAAATAAAATCTCCCCAACCCAAATCACGAGTAGGGTTATATCTTCCGGAAGGCAATTTATATTTTCCAAGAGAAAGATGGTAACGGGAAAAGATAGAGTCGCAAGTAATGCCGTAGATCGTATCATTAACAAACGAATAAACGTTACTTCTTCCACGATAAAGCCAAGAGGGGTCAGGATCCAAATTTAAACTTTCTCTAACGTCAGTGGTCAAGTAAGGGATCTGCTCCATCAATGTCTCCCCCTCTACATTCGCAACACAAGCGCTTATGAATGTCTTTCCAATATCAGGCAAATAAACAGTACCGGGATAATAAACCAAACAATCTCCCATCACATCAATGGTCCAACGTAAAAAAATAGGCCTCTTCAAAGGAAACTCCCTGACAAAACTATTATCCCGCATATCATAGACTGTTAGGCTACCATTACGGCTGAACGGATAAATAAATACCAAACTATCACTGACTGTGAAACAGTGAATATTAGCTATCTCCCCAGGCCCCTGACCGACATGACCGATTTTACGGATAAACTTTCCCGTAGTATCAAACATCATGACATGGTTCTGATGCTTTGAATAAATAAAGACAAACTTCTCCGTCCGCTTTAACTGATTTATATCACCGACTAATATAGTATCCAGTGTTTCCAGCTTCACATACTCTACATCTTTTATGATGTCACTCAGCAGTAAAGGCTTGCCGCAATCTTTCAGATTGTTAGCAAGATCAATGTCTTTAAAGGTTTCCTCAGCCGGTAGAGCGTCATCTTCTATAGAAACAGGAGATGAAGGTTTACTCATGCACGCATTTAAAAAAAACAGTGCACAGAATAACAAAACGACATTTCTATTCATACACATTATTCTAAATAAAGATTAATGAAGAAGATGTCACCAAAGTTGCTTTCACTATGGATGATACAATCTTCAGCAACACCCTCTTCGGTCATTCACTATTACCACAATTCAGCAGCAAGAGTACTGGTCGCTCCCTCTTTATCTCCTGGCTTGAAACAAGCCTTACTACCACCAGGTGAATGTCCGCCATTATCACCCACTGCAACATTAGCTACACCGTTATACAATGTAGTAGAACCTTGTTTGTCTTCATAATTACAACCGCAACCACAAACACGTTCACCACCCCGAAGATTATTCATCTCCCGATTTTTAAGCTCATCATCATTCAGATGATTCAGCTTGATTTTAAGTAACTTCTTCATAAAGTCTTCTGTCTTTAATTATAAGCTCCCTAAAGAGCTAAAACTATTTTTAGATATGTATCAAGAAGGATAAAGAGAAAAAAATCCGGATGGAATGTTCTTAAAGATGTGCACTTCTTTTAAGATCACTCTTTTTTCAATTTATCTAAGACCAATAGAAAGAAAAACCTTTTAAAGTTATCCTCTCTACAAATATATTATAGCTATAAATATGCTCATAAGTTTTCATAACATTTTTTTATCCGATCCATCATATTGGCATACATGTATTTTTCATGAAACCTATCCCTGTATATTTTACCGATCAGCAGCCTTTTGACTTGGTCATTCAGCAGTTCCAATATCTTGTTGGACAAAGCTTCCGTATCTATCCTATCCTCCTCTCCCCGATCTTTTATAAACCCAACACGACACTCCGGCAATAGCATCTCCGAAAGCCCCGTTGAATCTGTCCCGACAATCGGTAGTCCGTGCATCATCATTTCAATAGCAACGTAGCTGCATTGTTCCAAAAACGAAGGCATCACCCCTATATCCGCAATCCGATAAAAATCATACAATGTCTCTTTGCTGACTTTTCCCGTATAGGTTATTCGTGACCAGATATCAGCGCTTACTTTCAAGCAAGTATCATAATCTCCATTCCCGGCTATTAACAAATGCGCCTCAGGCATTCTATTCAGGATACGACGAAAAGCTTCAATCAAAAACTCAACTCCTTTTCCTTCATCTAAACGTCCCACGAAAAGCAGAATCTTTTGTGATCGGGTAAAGCCATAGCATAGCCTTTTGTCAAGCCACTCTCGCTCATTCAGTTGTCTATATTCATCGCGGATACCGTTGTAGACCAGTATCAACTTATCCACAGGCAACCTATAATCCTCAACCAGCACCTTTCTGATATACCGAGAAAGGCAGAACACAACATCCATTTTTTCAAAGAACTTTTGCTCGAACTTAAAAATAGTATATACATTCTTCTCAAACGACGAACTTTCCCCTTTCCTGTTTAGAATAGAATGAAATCGTTCCGTATTCCCTTTCAACCCAAAACACCAGTCCAAATAATGGATAGTGGTCACCATCTTGCACGCAGGCAATAATCTTCTTATTTCATCAACCAGATACATATTATTCTGATGATTAAAGTGAAAGATATTGCATTCACGGGCATCCGTATGCAACGTCAGCATATAGGCTATGTTCCGGCTTAACCGTTTCTCCTCCTGAAAGCGTCCTGTGCCGGCAACCGGAAACTTCAAGATTCTCACCCTCCCGGATTCTGCCTGTTCGACTGTAAATTCATTTACCTTGGTTTCCAGCCACACCCATGTCAAACGCAGTCCCTCGCAATCACTGATACATCTCACTATCTCCCGAATATAGGTACCAATACCGTATTGCGAGGAACGATTTTCTCCCTTATTTATTAAATAGATATGTCTCATTTCAGCCTCTGTCCATAACCCTCGTTAATATCCGCAAACCGTGTTTCCACGATAACTCCTCTTCTGCAAAATCGGTTTGCAGAACCTTTTCCCAAGTCGATTTCCACGACTGTACTTCGGGACAGACTTTACGCAAAGCCTGCAAATAGGCGCCATCAAAAGGCGACAGTTCATTGGCTGAGTGGCACAACCGCATATCCACATAAGCAGCTATCCCTTGTGCGCCGGTTTCCCACGAAACATCTTTCATTCTTAAAAGATCACGCTCCATCACTTTGTTATCAATCTCTTGCAGTGCCTCGTCTGCCGACAGTTCAACAAATTGATGTTGCGCCAGATACTCTATGCCCCAACCTATACCGGATAGACCATTAGAAAAACGGATAGGTACTTCGTCATGGAGATCTTCAAGCACCTCATCCAGCATTTCTCCGGCAAAGTCTTCATATAACGTATTCCCTGTATGGCGGGCATAATGAAAAAAAAAGATTACGACTCCCATTTTGCCGTTCAATATTCCCGGATCTCCACAGAAACTGCCATGCAGCATCTGATGATTGGCTATTCTTCTCAATAATATTTCATCCGTTTCGTTCATTCTCTTTCCAAGATTTTATATATTCACTCAATTCACTCCGCTCCATGCTACATACTTTTACGAATTCCATCCGATTCTTAAAGGCCAGTTCCTCGGTAGCGTATCCCGAGTTTTCACCTCTTGGATGCCATAAATGATACAAAGGCCCATCCTTTACCCAATGTATAGGATACCCCAATATTTCCATACGCCGGATACGCTCAGCGTCTTCGGGTCCCCAACTGATGAAACGCTCATTATCACCTCCACAACGTAAATAAGTTTCACGATTCACCACAAATACCCCACCGCATGAAGGACGTTGCATCAGATGGGCATATCCTTGCATTGCCAAATATTCACATCCCTGCCCCGACTGCTCAAATGCCTTACTTTGCTTATCCGACAGCATTTTCACAACTCCATTATATGGAATGCTCAATGCATAGTCCTGTTCCATAATAGCTTGCGCCGAAACCTCCAATTGGGACAAAGGGAATATTATATCAGCGTCCCAAATTGCTACCACGGGAGTGTTGGCTTGCTTTAGCAAAGAGTTGACATAAACCGTTTTATGATAAACCGCACTTTCATCATACACATACGAATAGGTCACCCCATCATCCTCTCTTTCCGGGAAGCAGCCCCTTCTTTCCCCCGCTTCGAGTACGTGTACTTTCAACCCGGATGAAGTGACATGCCGAAGCAAAATGTCAAGATTTCGTTTTCGTTCCGGACTATCTATCCGGACAGGAATCCCAATGGTAACATAGGCGACATACTCCATAAGCTTTTTTATTTACTCATACAGCAGTCTATCAAAGCAGATACTTTTGTACGATAGAACCCTGTAGGATACAATTCAAATAAAAAGTCGAGTAAATCTTCAACCGATTCATCAGAATGTTTCAATTCCTCTTCCAACCAATCAATCAAATAAATGAGATACTCTTTCAACAATGCGCTTGAAGAAGTATCTACCGATACAAACGTAGGAAGAATCCGAATGAACATATAGCGACCAAGTCCGACTATCCCGTTCTGTAAAGAAAGACCTGATATCCCATAGATATGGATATTCCTTACCACACACAAGTCTATTTCTTTCAAAATTTCATCTGTATCTCCTTCCACATAGCCATGCTGTACCAGATATTCAATTCCCCAACCAATGCCACATAATCCGTCACCAAAAGATACAGGCATTGAATAATCCAGACGCTCACAAACTTCATCGAGCAACTCACCCCCCATCTCTTCATAGACCGACTCACCGGAAAGGCGGGCATAGCGGAAAAGAGCAATGGCAGTCCCCATTTTTCCGTTGGTTAGCCCGAGGCAGGACGTAGAACGTCCTGCCTGAACTAACTCCCTAACCAAGAAATGCTTATTCCCAATTAATAGTGAACCAACCATAGATGCATCCCCCTGTTGGCGTTGTCAACTCCAGCTTATAGTCTCCCTTTTCAAAATCTTCTACTGAAATGGCTAAAGAGTTTTGCTGATCTGAATTTATACAAGAAGAATACAATATACCCTTCTCAGAGAGAATACGTACAGTAACTTCTCCGGAAGGAACTACAAAAGATATATTAAGAAGAGCATTATCTACAAGAGAAGCTTCCACAGGTGTCAAAGGAAAGGACTTTGTATGAGTGCTACTAAATATTCCTTTCAAATCCAGATTAATTACACTATTGATTTCAGAAATAGAAGGAAGGACATAAGATTCAGCATTTCCTCCAGAAATAACAGCAAATAGAAAAATAATTGTACTTAATAAGTGTTTCATAGCAATTAATTTTTAATTAAGCATTAATAAACTTTTGCTACAAAACTACAGGTTTCGAAAATGAAAAGCAAATCTAAAGATGGACAATATTCAAATATATTCAGCTATAAATCAATCGCTTACACCAATTACTTTTTGTTTGATGGACAAACCTTTTTGATTGTCCGTCCAACAGAAGCCATATCAGGAATCCCAAGTTCAATTTTAAGCCTCTGTTTACGCTTACTCAAAGCCTGAGTTGAAACTCTCAAAATAGCAGCTTGACGAGCATGTTTCACTTTGATATATTCAAAATAACAAATGGCAACCACTTCTCTATCCAACTCTCCATCATGTTGCTTTTGGTACTGATCTATAAATTTTCTCAATGAATTACCATACAGCAAATCAATACACCGAAACAGCCCTTCCCAATCGTCCACTTTTAAAGATTCAATTTCTAAAGGGTCACACGTTAATATTCTGACCAATAAATTGATCGATTGATAGAGTCCTGGAACATTTTTTATATCAGACTCCTTCAATGACTTTATCTTATCCGACAAGTCCTTATTTTCAGCTCTCAACCTTTTATTTACCGCCAATTGACCTTTCCATTTTTTTTCCAATTCTTCCAATTGTTTTTTTATTTTACAAGAGTTCTCTTCTTCCTGTTTCAGAAGTATATTCGTCCTCTCTCGCTCTTCTGAAGAACTTTGTTCCTGTTTTTCCTTTGATGCTTCAAGAACTGCTATATGCAATTTAGAGTCATTCAACTTTTTCAACAGCCCTTCCCGATCTCGTTTATATTTTCTCATGCATCTGTTGAATTTTTCCCTCTCTAACTGTCGTTTACGCCTTTCTTTAATATAAAATATATAGATAAATGCAGTTATGCTCAACAGTAATAGAATTATAGATAAATAGGATATAGCAGAATGAAGTCTTTCATTTTCCAATTTAAAAGTGTGGGCTTGCAACGCAGCATTATTATATTTTTCCTGAATCTCTTTCACTGCATAAGCTAAATTCTGTCGCTCCAAAGAATCAAGAGCTTGTTCATATTGATCCCAATAAATCAAATCTAAATTTCGTGTTTCAAGATGCCCCAAATATTTATATGCAGAAACACGGGTATATGGTCGCGAAGAAGTAGCTGCTTTCAACAAATATCCTTCTGCTTTAGAATAGAGTTTATTAGACAAATAATAAATTCCAAGACTAAGACATACTGGAGTTTTATCTAAGACTAAATCCGATTCCAAATTTGACAAAAGCATTTGTTCTGCTGAAGGAGACATCTCTAAATACATTACAACCTGTCCCCACTCAGAAACGATATCCTTGTACACATCCGATTTAGAATAATTGAAAGCATCGTTGATAGCCTGTTGGTAATAAAAAGAAGCGCTGTCCTGCTGACCCTTTAATAAATAAATCCGCCCCATATCACGCTCTGCATACACAAGATTGGCTGTATCAGTTAATTGTTGAAATAAGGAGACCGATTGACTATTCATTATTAAAGCATCTTGGTACAGATCCAAATTCATATATAGTTGTCCCAAATGATTACGTACCAATGCCTGATATTTAAGATTGTCTGTTACGTTCAATAGAGAGAGAGCTTCTAAAAAATATTTTTGTGCATCCTCTAACATACCTCTTGAAGATTTAACCCTCCCTAAATAGAATGACGCCTTACCCTTTTTTAGCCTATCTTTTCCATTTGAATAATAGCTAACAGCTATTTGTATCAACGAATCCGAGCTCAACGGTAAATCATTCTTATCCATTGCCTGGGTCAACAGTAAGCAATAATCAGCTTGGTTTTCTCCCGTCAACTTTTCCGGATCCGGTATTTGATGAAGATATACTAAAGCACTATCGGGACATCCCTCCATACACGTTTCGGCCTGACGCAACAAACGGGTTACTTGCCCCTCAGAACGCCCATCGGTACAACTTACCAAAAACAAAACAAATAACAATACGCAGCAGATATAAGATGATTTCATCTGTCTTCAAATATAATCCAAAATAAAGAATAAAATAAGTTCTATGAACCCATCCCTCAAAAGTACAATTATATTTTTAAATATCAACAATAAGTAAAATAAAGAATAGAACAGCCCTATTCTTTTTCCGGAAAAGTATATATCTATCCGGTGGATCATTTAATAATTTTATCGCAAATACCTTGTCGGTTATTACAGCATATTGTTTCTTTAATAAGAAACCCGCCATTGATGTGGACTTTGTCAATGACGGGCAGTTTAGATTATTCTAAGATTGTATCGAATCACGTTAATATTATTATTTCATTCAATCACCTTGAACCTCATTTCTATCAATAACCACCGGTATTTTATAAGATTTACCTTGACGGACAATATCGTATATCAATGTGTCTTGCCGGCTTAGCTCCGCATCCTCTTCCAAAGAGATCATTTTAATAGGAATTTCATTTATAGCAATAATTTCATCACCTTCTAACAAACCAGATTCTTTAACATAATTCCCCTCATAATCGGCAATTTTAGTAATAATAATTTTTCCATGGCTATTCATACGGGATGACATGTGGAATCGTTTCTTCCGAGGGTTGACCACTCGTTCGTAGTTCTTTATTGGCTGCAAACCTAATCTTTGTGATTTCATGTCGAAAAAAACATTAAATCTTTTAAGAAAATTCAGACCAATAAGATAATCACAAGGTACTTGATTAGGTTGATCAAATATATAAATCCGCAAGGAATCGAGTTGTATGCCACCAAACAAAGTAGCATTTACATTATGGTGACTATAATATCCAGATGGTGCCTGCGTCCAAACGGCATTCTTTTTCTTAGAAAAAAAGGACAATTCAGAAGCTTGAGCCATCAGAGCTATGTCTTGTGGCATACCTGTATCTACAAGATAAGTATGAGTAAGCATCAGTGTGTCTCCATCAGCACATCTAATATTTAAAGGCAGATTAACATAAAAAAGTGAGCTTTTATCATTCCCTCTCACAAAAGGAATCAGAATACAATTCTCAGGCATAATAAAATCTTGAAATGAATGGATAGCCATATAATGATGTTCAAAGTTAAACTCCCATATATTAACAGTATCATTTTGTGGAATATTAAACACACCATCCAATTGAGTACCTCCCATATAATCTCTCAAATTATAAACTAACATTTTATCATATATCAAATTGGCATTCCCTACTTTTATAGTCGGAACAATTGTATACATAGATGCGGGCATACGTAATACAGACCATGCACACCCATATGGAGCAATAGTGTCAGGAGACAAATTCGATAAGATAGAAGGGTGAGCTGAACAAAAAGTAGAGTCAACAATAAAAGCTCCCAAAGAAGCCCCACTATCAAATACCAAATTTGCAACAATGCTATCATTAAATAACACGGGAAGCACTATCTTTCTATCTAAAGGATCAATTGTGAAATGAGCTCTCGCACACTCTTCATTCTTTTTGGATATTTCCGTACAACTGCCTAAGGCAGTAGCTTGCAAAAGAAGAAAAGCAATACACTTTATCAATCCATTGCCTATAATTGATTTCATATTCTTTAATTTAGAAAAAGCATTAGTTTTTCAGTGGTTCTACCAAAGGCTATACTATAAATATTATTCCTTAAACTTAGCGATAAGCAACACCGGATTATCTTCGTCATTCAATTTTGAAGCAATCTCTTTCAACTCTCCTTTCAACTTTCCTTGCCCGTTAAGTTCGATAAGCTTCTCGGCCGGATAACATTGTATAGCATAGTTTTCAGGCACTACATGATAATTGGCGGATAATCGCATCTGGAATGTCGGAACATTGGTAGCGGACACACCATCTCTGTTTACCAGATCGACCCGGCAATATTCATTAGTGAACCTGTCATACAAATAAGCTACCGGATCAGAAACATGATTATTCTTCACATCTATATCCTTTACTATCGTGTACCAAAGCAAATAACGGTCGGTCATCACATCAACCGTCGCTAAAATCGGAATATTGTTTTCGCTTGTATGGTTCCGGCGGACAGTCAATGGAATCAAATGGTCATCACGATATGCATACGCCGTATCCAATGAATAATCGGCAATCAGAATATCCGAACCCAAACGGGCGACGGGAAACATGGATAAACTTACGTAGCCGCCAGACGCACCGTCTCCTACTGTATAAGACAGTCCATCCCTTATTCTCTCCTTGACCGTGATGGGAATCGACGTTAATTTCCCGTCTTTCTTGGAAATCTTGTAATAAGGCGTTTTATTAACAGGATACTTCCCAATCTGAGAGTCGACAAGGCGATAATCTTCGCCAAACAGGAAATTTTCATCATACTCAAATATCGAAGAAGCAAACATGCGGTTTTGCGGCAGTTTAAGCGTGCGCCTGTATGCGCCGCCATAACCATACACCTGAATTCTGCTTTGTAACCCGTCATAGATGAATATCTCCCGGGCTTTTTCATCTATACAATAACCGCTGACAACATCCCCATATTCTTCTCCGCTCATGCCTGTATGGTTAAAAGAATGAAGATATTTTCCTGACTTATCAAAAAAAATAACATCACTTTTCTTGTTTACGGTAACAATCAAGCTGTCCGTCATAAGGATGGTACGGGTACCGACCAATGAACTATCGCCGGTTTCCAACACGACATATCTTACATCGGCGATATCCTGAAGAATGATTTCTTTCTCGGGGTATTGCCCCTGCAAATCAAAAACAGGCAATCCGGTGAATGGCTCGACAGGAGTATTTACACATGCCGGCTTCTCTTTTTGAGAACTACCGGTACAGGCCACCAACGCACTAAGCACTAAAATCAAATATAGGTTTTTCATTATAAATCTATTAAAAAATGTATAAAGTATTTCTCAGATAGAATCTGCATGAACAGCTTTTCCTCCTTCTCCACCTTCACTCCGACCTGCGGCAGATTTGTGCATAAAGCCCAAATATCCCAACAAATAGATGACTTACTTTCATTTATACTAATTTATGAGAATTAAATATTGTCACATGTCAGACCTCCGTAAATTAAAAGCAGGCAATCTAACAAACGGTTTAACTGTATCAGCACCATGAACCCATCCTCAAAAATACAATTATATTTTTAAAAATCAACAATAAGTCGAATAATTCCGGTTGGTGAAATTCAAAAAAGGTATCAAATTCTTTTATTCAAATTAACACTGTTAACAGTCATTCCAAAATATCTTTTTAGAGGATGCAAAGAACAAGTCTTTTGCATTTAAAAGAGCTGTTCCTTATCATCAAAAGACTTGCTTTAACAGTGTGTTAAAACAAGTCTTTTACCGACAAACAGCAAATCGTTATAAGTATCTAATTTACAAAACAATAGCCAAACAAATCAATTCATTTTCCAGAAGTTTCACTTATATATTATATAGGAAGATAATTACTATTTTGACAAGTAAAACACATAGTATCCCCAAATGTCATTTATTAACAAAGAAGAGCCAACTGTTTCCAGCGGTATATACTCTACATCAGCTACTTCACGTATTTCAATACATTTCACAGGATAATCACGGGCTTTATCAATGTCAATCACCGATAGAGAGAAATCTTTATTTCTCAAAAGCCTATTTTAGCCTTTCTTTATCATAACGGCCAAACCATATTCTCTAACTTTGCATTGATTTTACTTATTTATATTTACAGATCATCAATATATCATTATCATCTATACTCAATCGGGATGCAATATCCTTCAGCTCCCCCTTCAACCCGCCCGCTTGATATTGCTCAATAAGCCTTTCCGCCCCAAACATACTTATACCATAATTTTCTCTATCAGCAGACTGAAGTATCATAGTCGGCACAGGCCTTTCTATATCGGAGGAATAATTATAATCATACATTTTCCATTCCGCAATCTTGCCTGTATGCCTGTTTAACACAAGCTCAGGAGCATCCGCCATAGGAGACATGGGAGCAGAAGGATTATAATACATCGGAATTATTCTAAAATACAAGTATGAATCGGTGTATAATTCACAAGCGACAATGACCGGTGGATCTGACGCATATACCGAAGGAGTCTGCACGGCGATAGGAACCAGCTTGTGATGACGATAGCTGTAAATAGTATCCAAAGCATAGTCGGCAATCAAGAAAGCATCTCCATTTTTTATCAACGGGGTTATGAGAAAAAGGACCTGATCTCTATAAGCACCTCCGGGAAACTTGACGATCTCTGTATGCACCTTCTCACTGATAGGTTTATCCACAGCAATCCCGATGGAAGACATCTCTCCGCTCTGTTTATCGATCAGATAGTAAGGATGCGTATCCACCTTTTTCTTTTTGCGAAAGTCATAAAACCGATTATAACCTATCAGATAATCCTTATCATAATTATACAGATCGATAAATGTGCAATCCTTCATAGGCAAAGCATGGCTACGTTTATACCGTCCATCAAAAGAATAAATATATATCTTTTTCCTGAACGAATCATAGATGTATATTTCTTGCATGCCAAAATCGGCATCCCATGCGGTTATAGAACTGTACTCTTCAGCAGATCCTCCTCGCCGGTTAAAAGTCCACAAGTACCTCCCTTTTCTATTAAAGAAAAAGATATTGCCATTATCAACACCACTTGCAACAGTTATATAATCATCTGAAATCCGAAAAGCAGAACAATCCGACGCAAGCAGTGAATTTCGTGTCGTTTCTAAAGGAACATACTCTACATCGGCAACATCATGTATATTCACTTTCTCAACAGGATATTCACAAGTAACATCTATGACACACAAAGAGGAATCCATGTCATTAGAAACCTTTTCTTTAGTATGAGAGCAACTACATGAAATGAGAAGCAGAAGCCATAAATAGATTTTATCCATAAACCTAAATTTTACAAGTATTATTATACTTACTGATTACATCCAAAGAATCTCAGGTTACATACCGTTATACCAGATCTTTCGTCTAAAATATATTCCGTTTCAGTCTTTCAATTTATAGAAAGCAATAATCGGATTATCATCCTCTCCCATTTCATCAAGAAGCTTCAATAATTCGGCCTGCTTCTCAGGGAACTTGACCTTAGCTTCAGTGACGTTGCGCCTCACCTGATCCAAATTGTCCGGTGTGATTGCAAAATAAAAACTATTTTCACCTGCATACCTGATTCCATCGAACGATTGAGAACCGTCAATATCATTCGTTATACCCGGACTTTCGATCGCCATCCAACCGATACCTTTTAAAGGAGTCTGTTCCCAGGAATCTATCTTTTCTGTCTTTTTATCGTACCGGCTGAACCACATCTTTTTATTATAGGAAAATTTAAAGAGCAGACACTCTTTATTTTCACAAACACTCTGCATCATTATAAAATCTTTCAGACCAAGATCCTTAACGTCATATCTTCCCAAAGGCAAACCATATTTACCAAGAGATAAATGATAACGAGGATAAATGGAGTCACAGGTAATGCCGTAGATCGTATCGTTGATTTGAGAATAGACATTACTCCTCCCTTGATAGATCCACGAAGCATCAGAGGAAAGATTCATCTCCGACTTATCACCTCCAACAGGCAAGTAAGGAATTTGCTCCATCAATGTCTCCCCTTTTCCATTCACAACACAAGCGGTTATAAAGATTCGTTCATTCCCATTAGGAACAGTGCCGGGATAATAAACCAAGCAATCCCCCATCACATCGATCATATTACTATGAAAAGCAGGCCGTTTCAGGGAAATTCTCCTGACGAAACGATTATCACGCATATCATAACCAATTAGGCTGCCATTGTGGCCGAATGGATAAATAAACACTAAACTATCACTGACTGTGAAACAGTGAATATTAGCTATTTCTCCAGGACCCTGACCTACACGACCGATTTTACGGATAAACTTTCCCGAAGTATCAAACATCATGACATGGTTCTGATGCCATGAATAAATAAAGACAAACTTCTCCGTCCGCTTTAGCTGATTTATACTACCGACTAATATATTATCCTGCGTCTCCAGCTTCACATACTCCACATCTTTTACGATGTCACTCAGCAATAAAGGCTTGCCGCAATCTTTCAGGTTGTTAGCAAGATCAATATCTTTAAAGGTCTCCTCAGCCGATAAAGCGTTATCATCCACCATATCCGGAGAAGAAGGCTTGCTGCCACAAGCAGCAAGAAAAAACAAGACCAAAAACAATGCGATAGAATCTAACTTCATAGGACGATAATTTATAGGTTACTAATAGTTGGATTTAAGTTTCCCAATCATAAGAATGTCATTATCATTTTCGTGTAAACTATTTCTTAGATTAGTGACTCGTTTACGTATTTCAGGCTTTAAATCAGTTTGGGCAAGAACTTTATCTAAAGCATCCATCAGTCCAAGAGGTTCGTAAGAGATACAGACATAACCGTTGCGCATAGTCAAGAAAGGATAAGAAAGTCCCAAAAAGTCATTTGTAAAACGATCAATGCGCTTCACACTACCATCTTTTTTAGAAACACGAACATTAAATACAGTCATACGAACGGGAGAACCATCTGATGGCACTTTAGCCGGTCCAATAGTTACTCTACTCCAATAATATTCCGGAGTCTCATACAATGACGTTACAATATATTTATCCTCCTGCATTACATTATCCAAAGTAAAACAAGGTTTCAATACATTATTAGCAATATCATAGTGATATAGAGTATCAGGGCGTGTATGCCCGACAACCTGACAAAGGGAAAAAGAATAGCCATCAACATTCCGGGGAGCCAATACTTCATTACTATAATCCGGCACAATCGCATAATTTACAGCAAATATTTTTTGCAAGATATTCCCCTTAAAATCTTGTACCCAGCATAGATTCTTACCAATCGGTGCTTTTGGATTTCCTATATCAGCAAAGGGAAGAACGACCACTACAGCTTTTTCATTTTCCAAATCTATCCAAATGGAACTCTTCGTTATCGTTTCCGGCAATGAAATACTCTCTTTCGATAAAAATCGGCCTTTAAGATCAAAAAATAACATTTTTTGATTCTCGGCAATAGCTATACGTCCCTGCTTTTCATCAAGAAATCTATTCACAGCATATTTGTACTCTCCGGGGCCTTGACCAACTCCACCTATATCAGCCACATATCGTCCCTTACGAGTAAATAATTTCAAAGCAGAAACGCCATCCGGCTCTATTAAGATATAATTGCTTGAAACATCGATACCAAAAGGATAAGTGGCAACCAATGCCTCTTCTCTGCCATCCAACTTAATAATTTCCAATGATTCTATCAAATCAGAAAACAACATTTCCTCACCCTTTATTTTCTCTATCTCCAGTAAATCGACAGCGTAAAAGGCGAAACCTTCTTTTATATCCCTCTCTTGGGGTACAAACAAAGAACATGAGGAAGCAGATATTGCAACCGATAAAAGAAAGAGAAGCGGATATAAAAGGTATCTTGTCTTCATATAAAAATAGATTTTGGCTGAAAGTAAAAAAAGTACTTTTCATAAAGCATACTGCAAGATACGAATTATTCGTAGAATGTTACTCTATTAAGGATATGTTAAAAAGCATCTCATTCAAAATTTTTCAGTCTTTCAATTTGTAAATGGCAATAATCGGATTATCATCCTCGTGGACATTTTGTGCTATTTCTTTTAATCTTCCGGAAAGTAGTCCGGCCCCTAATTGCTCTTTCAACCAAAAAGGTTGATATAAAGTGGCAATTTCATTCTTTCCACCGGTATTTATCAATTGTATAAGCTTTCCGCCTGACTGTCCGTCACACATAACTCCTCTATATATCTTTTGCTTTTTCTTATCAATAAAATAAGACTTGGCGGGGGGAGTATTCTCGAAAATTACAACATTAGCATAGGCATCTGTTTCGAATATTAAATGTGGACTCGAACAGTCTCCACACTTGCCAGAACAACCTACAACATTGTTAGGCGGCAACTGAATATAACGGGGGGCACGTGAATGAGTATTAATAGCAAAAAGTGTATCAGTCAACATAGAGTTAAAAAAAACAGAACTTCCATCCGATCTGGGAGTGGACATAATTCCTAATATCAGACTACTGATTCCACTACGTGCCGGATAGGGCTTGGAAAGGGCTTCTATCATTTTCCCATTCTCCAAAGAAATCAAGAAGAAGCCAGGAACATTCTTATTCGGCACATTAACTGCACAAATTGTCTTCTCGTCCAATAATCCGATCCGCACAGCCCAATTAGGATTCAAAGGTATACTACGCAAAAAGCTACCATCATAAGCATAAATCATCAACGACTGTTTACCACCATCATAAATTATAACTTCTTTCTTTGTACGATTCAGAACCATATCTATCAATGTCACATACTCTTGCGGTCCCTCACCAATCCGTCCGATAGTATTTAGAAATTTTCCATTTCGTCCAAAACGAAATATCTTGTTTAATGAAACTATGAAAACCTCAGTGGCAGTTGCAAGGATGGACTCTACACGAGTATCTGATTTGGGTATCAGACCATCGTCCGGTGTCTCTAAAGGAATGTAATCTACAACTTCAGCAAGAGTATGCACATCAATACTCTTCTTTTCGTAAGACTGATTTTTATCAATATAAAAGACCGTTGGGATTTCTTTTGCTACACTATCTGAACCTTCTTTGAGAGAACGCAAATCTCCTGAGGTTTTTGAGGAACACCCGAATAGAATGAAAAAGCCCAATATGAACACGATTTTAATCATCATACCAATAGATTTAGTTTTAACTAACCGATTATTATAAGATACTACATTCAGTATTTTTATAATAAGAAAGTATTTTGCAATATACGAAATATTTATTTCCGCTCAGTATTTTCATTCAAAAAGATAACATCGTGAAAGACTATACGATAGAATCAAACTTCAGATGATGATAATTTATAGGTCACTAATAGTTATTGTTTCAGTTTTCCAATGATAAGAATGTCATTATCATTCTCGTGCAGACTATTTCGTAAATCGGTGGCCCGTTTACGTACGTCAGGCTCCAAATCTGTTTGGGTAAGAACTTTATCTAAAGCATCCATCAGTTCAAGAGGATCATAAGAGATACAAATATATCCATTATTCATCATCAAAAAAAGATGAGATAAACCTAAAAGAGGATCAGTAAAGCGATCAATGCGCCGTACATTGCCATCTTTTTTCGAAACGCAAACATTAAAGGCTGGTAAACGAACAGAAGAAACACTTGAGGAAAGATTATTAGGATATAAAGTGACTTGCGCCCAATAACTCCTTGAAGTTTCATATAAAACAGTGCAAGCACTTTGATTTTCAGAAACAACATGATCTATTGTAAAGCATGGAGTTATTATATTCTTTACCGCATCATAGTGATACAAAGTATCAGGACGAGTACGCAACATGGGTACTTCAGAAATAGAAAAAGAAATCGCATCCACATTCCGACGTGCCACTAAAGCATTACTGTAATCTCCAATTAAACCGTAATGATTTACAGGAATCCGATGCACGATATCACCCTCCCTATTTTGCACCCAGCACACATTCTTACTAATTGCAAAGTTCGAGTTCACATTAGCAGAAAAGGGTAAAGTAACCACAACTACGTTTTTTTTATCATAGTCCACCCATATCTGAGACTTATGTACTATTTCCCCGAAACGAATAACCTCATCCGGCAGATAATTCCCCTTTAAATCATAGACAAGCACCTTGTCGGTTCTTCCCGGACCCAAATAAATACGGTTTTCTTTCTCATCCACCAACCATGAAAATAAATATAAATACTCTCCCGGACCTTGACCTACTCCGCCAATATCAGCCACATATCGTCCCTTGCGCGTAAATAGCTTAACAGGAGATACAACGTCAGCAGGTCGCAACAAGATATAATTATCCGTCACATATACACCATATGGATAGGTTTTAATAAGCGCCTCATCCCTATTGTCCAATCTAATGATTTCGTATGATTCCATTAAATCACCCAAAGACATCACTGTCCCTTTTGTCTTCTCTATTATACGCAAATCAACAGAACGAAAGGCGGAATCTTCTATTATATCCCTCTCTTTGGGTACAGATAAAGAGCAGGAAGCAAACATTGCAACCGAAAAAAGAAAGAGAAACGGATAAAAAAAATATCTTGCCTTCATATAAAATAGATTTTAGTTTAAAACAAAAACATACTGTTCTAAAAAGCATGCTGAAATATACGAACTATTCGTAGAGTGTTATTCTTTTAGGAACATGTTTATTAACACTATTAACAAGATTTTCAGGTGATGAATAGGGTGCGAACAGGTTCTTAACTTCCCGGATGTACGAAGTTAATATCCTCCCTGTACGAAGTTAACTTTAACATTGTGTTAAAGTTAACTTCGTACAGGGAGGATACTAATAGAGTATTCTACTGGTTATTAACCTATTAGAAAGGAGATGCGATAAACAGATATAAATCTGTCGATCGTGTGAGATAGAGTGGAGTCGACGTAATACTTACTCTGATAAGTACAGAAGAATGATGATCACCGGAAAAGTTTATCGATCTCTTCTTCTTTTATGGTAGTCAACACCACACGACCATCCGGCGTATAGTTAGGCGAAGGACAGGCAAACAGATTATCGACCAAGCTGACCATCTCTTCATTACTCAGCACCTGCCCATAGACAATGGCAGCCGCGCGGGCAAGGGTCAACGCAAGGATATCCTGAATTTCTTCTTTGACATCGTTGCCTTTCTCCATAGCGGTATGCAACATGCTGCGCACCAAATCGACCGGATTCAGTCCGTCGATGCCTGAAGGTACTCCGTTAATAGCATAACTGCCTCCACCAAGATCGCTGAGATCGAAACCTACCGCAGATAAATCGTCCATAATGTCTTGCAATACGGCTGCCTCAGAAGCCGGAAGTTGCAGGATTTCGGGGAAGAGAACGCCTTGTGAGAAACCTTGTTTCTGCTGAATCTGGGCACGATACCGGTCAAAGAGCACCCGAACATGGGCCCGGTGCTGATCGATCAGCATCAATCCGGACTTTACAGAAGTAAGAATGAAACGTCCCTTGAACTGCAAGTGCTGGGTCCCCTTCTCCATTATGGCCGACTCACCGGCATAAAGAGTTACAGGAGCGGCTGTAACAATACTTTCCTCTTCAATTACCGCAAATTCTTCCGGTTCGGGATCGGGTTCGGCGAAAGGCTGATTCATCTTACTGGCTTTCTCAAGACCACCGTACAAATCTTCCCAGTCCACTTTCGGACGGGAGTAATTGCCACCGCCGGAAGAGGACACCGAAGGTTTGAATGGATTGAAATCGGAATTGAAATGCACCTTAGGCGGCGCAGGAGGCAAGTTCTGTTCAAATGCAGGGATATCAGGCATGTCTTCCGTATCGAAATCGATAGAAGGGACGGCATTGAACTTGCCCAACGACTCTTTTACCGAGGCAGAAAGAATCTGCCAGATAGCCTGTTCGTTCTCAAATTTGATCTCTGTTTTGGTAGGATGGATATTGACATCGATGTTGGCAGGATCGACTTCAAAATAAATGAAATAAGAAATCTGTTCGCCTGCGGGAATCAACTGTTCGTAAGCATCCATCACCGCTTTATGGAAGTAAGGATGACGCATGTAACGGCCATTCACAAAGAAATACTGATGGGCACCTTTCTTACGGGCTGTTTCGGGCTTGGCCACATAGCCTGAAACCTTCACCATCGTAGTGTTCACTTCCACACTGAGCAATTGCTGATTGAGCTTCTTACCAAAAATAGAAAGAATACGTTGCCGCAAATGGCAGGCGGGAAGATTGAACAGTTCGGAGTCATTGCTATACAGTGAAAAAGCAACCTCAGGATGTACCAGGGCAATACGTTCAAATTCGGCCAGAATATTACTCAACTCGGTAGAGTTGGCCTTCAGGAACTTACGCCGGGCAGGAATATTGAAAAAAAGGTTCTTAATGGAAAAGTTGCTTCCTTTGGGACAAGACACTGCTTCCTGACTCTCCACTTTGGAGCCCGCAATGATAATCCTGGTCCCTAACTCTTCGGATTCGGGACGAGTCTTCAGCTCTACCTGAGCAACGGCGGCAATGGAAGCCAGCGCTTCACCACGAAAGCCCATCGTGCGAAGGGCAAACAGATCGGATGCCTCGCGGATCTTTGAGGTGGCATGCCGCTCGAAAGAGAGGCGTGCATCGGTTTCGGACATTCCCTTACCGTCATCAATCACCTGTATACAGGTCTTGCCTGCATCGGTAACCAATACATGAATATTTTGTGCCTCAGCATCGATGGCGTTCTCGACTAACTCTTTGATGACAGATGCCGGACGTTGTATCACCTCTCCGGCAGCTATCTGGTTGGCAACCGAATCGGGTAATAAATGAATGATATCGCTCATAATAGATTTAGCTTTGACTGATTAATTTATAGGACTTAGAAAGACCAGCTACCGGTCTGCAAATAATGCCATAGAAAAATAAGCAGGGCAATGATAGCCAGAATGACACCCAAATGAGCAGGCTTACGCCCACTCTCCTTACGACGCTTCAGATGTGTGGTGCCTTCGATGAACTTTCCGCGAATATCTTCCGGAGAAAATTCTTTTTCGGGTAACATTCCCAAATCACGCTTGGCATCTTCTTCCATTTTCGTCAATTTTTCTTTCCGCTCGTCCACATAGATATATTGATGATTGAATCCACGCGGCTTTCGTACATTGAACATTCCCATAGCTATTTCATATTAATTATTTCACGTTTAGGACCACTGATGACCTTGCGCTCTGTTTTACGTAAAGCCTCACCTGCCTTTTTCCCTCTCCAGTTGAAAATGTCTTCCTTATTCAAAGGACGGACGTAATCAAACCAACTGAAGGTGGGCAATTTCATTTTGTCGGGCGGAATCTGATCCATTGGATAAAGCACGCAATTAGACTGAGGACTCATAACCATTTTTTTCATTTTTCTATCTCTAAGAAACAAATTAAGCAAACTTGTTTCAGAGGTATTCATACCAATCATCGTACTGTCCTTTTCCTCGGGATAATAAATTAATAGTACATTCCCTATCACATCTATTTTGCGTGCCTCACCCTCGGCAAAATAGGCTTTGATCTCTTTTCCTGAGATCTGATTAAAATGAATGGAGTCTTTCTGTTCCACCGTGAGCGCCTGATTGATGATATGAGCCCAATCAATCGTACTGTCGTTCATATATACCTTAACCTCTTCTCCCAGCAGTTGTTGCCCTTCGTTCCAAATAATAGGATCGCGATACATGGTAAGGCAAGAGTCTTTCGTATTAAAGACCAAAGAATCGCAAACGCCTTGCAGATCAGTGCTATACATACGTACCTTATGAAAAGCGCGCATCTCACGGAAAAGGGAGTCGGTGTCGAGATTATAGCTATTCATCAGTAACGTATCGGCATGCATAAAGAGGCTGTCACCCCGTGAATAATCCACGGCAACAGCTCGCTTGGTGGCAAGAGCATTCTGCTTCAACTCGTCATAATAACAATAATCACCGGTAAGCATGTTCTTATTGACAGTGTCGTTCATCTGGACATTATCGAACGCCTCACCATAACCCGCTTTACGGTCATAGAAAAGGCTGTCACCGGTCAACTTCTTACCTTCATTGGTCAAAACCGAACGGTCGAGCAGTTCGGCTTGTCCGGAAACGGTATTGTAAATGCCCCGCTCGGAATAGATATGGTTCTGATCGCTGACAATATTGGAGGGTCCCAGAATGGTGGCAATCTTAGTATTCGTACTATACTTCAAGGTGTCGGAAGTAAGCACGAAACGGGGATTCACGAGCTTGACATCATGGTTGAAAACAGAAAGTTTAGTGGCAGGACTGTACTCACCCCAGTCGGAAGTCAACACATTTTCTTCATCCATCAATGTACCCCCATCAAAATAGTAACCCAAATTGTACAGACGGTCATAATTCAGGCTGTCTGTCAACAGGGTAGTATTCCGGTTGATCATTTTCACATTCTCGCGCAGTTGCGCTATCTGAGTCATGCCGTCATAAAACAAATAGTCGCCATAGATGAAAAGAGTATCTCCCTGCTCCATACGCACATTGCTGAATGCTTCGAATGAATTCGTTTTTTCGTAAATCAGGGCACTGTCACAATACATATACATGCTGTCGTGACGCAACTTAACCGAACCAATCAGCACCTGAACATCAGGACGCGCCAGTTTATCGGCTTGCCCCCGATCGGCATGGAGCAAATCGACACGGGTCTTTTTATTTCCCGTTGGCTTTTCCGGTTCAGCCTTCTTCTCCTGTTGTGGCTTCTTGTCATGCTGCGGTTTCTTGTCCTGGGCCACCAGAAAACATACGGCAAGCAGGCATAGAATACCCGCTAAGAGAAATCTATGCCTGCCGTGGAATTTATGTTCTTTGTTTAATCTAAACATATCAAATCAGGATCAGTCTTTTTTAATCCAGCCCGGATATTTAAAGTCACAACGCTGCCATGCCGGATTAATACGCACATACGTATGTTTTTGTTTTTCAACAATCCATTTTTGCAACGCCTCTTCACGACGTTTGTCGAGCACAATTTCTTTCAGGTTCTGGTAGTCATCGGTGATAGTGGCTTTGTGTCCATTGATGCGTGCCTTCAGCTTAACAATAGCACAAACTTCCTTACCATCTTTGGGGTTGACCATAGTGAAGGCTTTGGAGATCTCACCGATATTCATCTTATCTACCACTTTAGCTATCTCCTGCGGCAAATCCTGCATCTCGAATTTAGCAGTCTGATTCATCGGATTCTGCATCAGACCGTGATTGTTGCGTGTGTCTTTATCCTGAGACAAAGCAGCGGCTGCCTGATCGAATGTAAACTTATCGCTACGAATATCGTTGGCAATGGAGTCAAGACGTGCATTGGCTTCATTCAACTCCTTATCCGATACTTTGGGCTTCAACAGGATATGACGGGTATTGATACGGTCGCCACGTTTCTCGATCAACTGGATGATATGGAAACCATACTCGGACTCTACGATCTTAGATATCTTCTTGGTGTCCTGCAAGTTGAAAGCGACATTAGCGTATTCGGGCACCATCTGGCCTTTACCCATAAAACCGGTTTCACCACCTTTGATGGCAGAACCGCGGTCCTCGGAATACAACAGGGCAAGCGTAGAAAAATCACTTTCGCCCTTATTGATACGGTCGGTATATTCACGCAAGCGTCTTTTCACATCCTCTATTTCAGAGATGGGCACTTTAGGTTGCTGTGTGATGATCTGCACCTCTACCTGAGTAGGGACATAAGGGATACTGTCCTGAGGAAGATCCTTAAAGTAGCGGCGCACTTCGGCCGGAGTCACTTTGATATCACCTACCAGCTTCTGCTGCATTCTCTGTACAATCAATCCGTCACGGGCATTCTCGCGCATGGCTTCGCGGATCTGCGTAGAAGTCTTGTTAAACTCAGCTTCCATCCTTTCTCTGCTACCCAAAGCCTGAATATAGTTATTGATCTGATAATCGACACGCTGTATCACTTCCGATTCAGGAACTTCGATACTATCGAGCACAGCCTGGTGCATATAAAGTTTCTGTACCGCCAACTCTTCGGGAATCACACAATAAGGATCACCATCAAACTTACGCCCCTCATACAAAGCGGCCAGTCGTGCTTCTTCCACATCGGACTTCAGGATGGCTTCGTCACCAACGACCCAAACCACTTCGTCAATCACATTGTCCTGCGCATAGGATGCCACGTTAGCAACCAGTGCCAGGGCAAACATAACAACAAATTTAAAGTTCACAAACTTCTTCATTCTGTGTATTTAATAATTTATAATCTTCTTTCTTTTTACTGCACGTTCGTACAAGTCGTCCTTTACTTGTTTCATAAAATCAACCCGCTTGATATTGACAAGCATATCTTTAACTTTCGGTTGGGCAAACTCGTAAGGTTCCTGTTCGCCTGCCACACGAAAATCGCTGATATTCAGAAAATAGTAGAATGCCGTATCTTTCAGTTCGATATGACGGTTCTTATCCATATAGGCTTCCGGGGATTCCGCTTTCAACGGGATCATATCAAGTACATCGGCTACCCGCACCCATTTATCATAAAAATACTCATACTTCACAGCATTCTGCAAACTATACTTCTCCAAATGCTCAACGGCATCCTGAGTTTCCGTCTTATACCACTTACGGACATTTCCCAGTTGGGGAGCGGTAAGGGGAACCTTGATAAACAGACCTTTCATCAACGGACGGTCCAGTTTAAACAGTTCTTTGTTCTTTTCGTAATAGTCTGCTATTTCCTGTTCGGGGATCTCGCCCGACAATTTCTGGCTGATTAGTTCTTGTTGATAAGTATGCATGATCAATGCTTTCCGGTAATTTGCGACCAACTTATCGATTTCGCCGTTGTCTGGAATATTGCTTTGCGCCTGGTTAAACAACAAAACGTCTTCAACCCAGCTACGAATGTAGTGCTCGGCGAAAAGAAGACTGTCATCTTTCGACAAACCGGCGGGGAGCACGGCCTGAAGGTCCTCTTTGTACAAAAAGTTTCCATCGACCTCTACCAAAGGAGTCTGTCCTTTGTGATCATGCTTGTCAGTACACGACACACAGAAAAGGAGAGAGATTAGCAGAAGGCCCGTTTTTCGCATTGTCAACTGAATTATACTTAATTTAAGGTACGAAGATAATACAATAATTCGTTGCTTCAGTGATTATTAACCGTTTTTAAAACCTCTTGGTTAATTTCAACCTTAGCAGAAGCCCTGAGACGCTCTGCCCAAAGTGCATCCAGATGATTCTGATAATCTTCGATCAAACGGGAAACAATCTCTTTGTAGGACTCCGGACCTTTCTTTTTCTCACCCAAAACAACGGTAAAAGGATAGGACTTTAATGGTTCGAAGTCTCCTTTTTTAAACACTAACTTATCGACAAAAACATTGTCACCTTCGGCAAAGGTCCCTTGTTCTATCCGGATGACAGCCGGTGAAGCAGAGGTATTAAATGTCAGGCGAATGGCATCTTTCCACTCTTCTTCCGGAAGTTTTCTCAGAAATTTACGGGCGCTCTTCAGCGTTTTCTTATGGGTTCCGTGCAACACCGCACCTCTGTAGCGGGGTGAATCCCAGTTGTAATCGGTCCGGTGCTCCTTGAAGAAGTTCTTCAGTGCAACAGAATCTGCCAGGCTGACCTGATGGGTTTCCCGGCGGGTAATAGCGGCCAGCAGCAAATGATCACGATGTTCTTGCAGTGTCCTGCGGAACTCAGGATGTTTCTGCTCAAGGCGACTGTTCTCATAATCGAGAATTGATTTTACCACAAAAGCATCCAACTGCCTCTTTGTCCCCATAGGATGGGCAGCGGCAAACCGTTCAAAGTCCTTCCCTGTAAAGTTTTTACCGTCCAGCGTAAAAAGAGTACGGGAGGTCTTGCCTTGAGAAAGCAACTCTTCCATCGCCGCTTTGTCCGGAGTATACCGATAGCTCTCCTTCAGTTTGTTTACCCGAATTTCGGTTCCTTTATCCGCACCCGGACGATGGGACAGTTTACGGATTAGTCTGTCCCGTATCTGTTCAAATGGAGGGAGTTCGCGTCTGCCCGTCACTTTGACGATATGAAGTCCTTTAGGAGTAAAAAACGGCTGGGAATATTCGCCATCCTTCAAAGAGAAAGCGACCTCCTCAAATTCCTGTGGTGTCTGCAACCAACTGATCCAGGATTCTGCCTTATCATCAGAATATTGGTCTACCAGAGTCCTGAAATCGGTATCGGGATTTGTCTTCAATACATTGTAAAGAGAGTCCATTAAAGCCTGCGCCTCCCGCAAATGATGGGGCAGGGCCGTCTGGGGAAGATAACGGAAAATATGCATAACCCGGACCTCGCCGGCTATGGAGCGGCTCTTCATCTGATCGTAAAGCTTTCTGGCACAGGCTTCCTCTGCAGACGAATCTGTAAGATAGGATTTAGATAATGACCGATGGTAGTTGTCCATCTCCGCACGAAAGGCAGAGAGAGTATCCAACCCGGCTCTCTGTGCCGCGTGCAGTTTCAACTTCTTATCGACAAAGAGATCAACACAAACCTTCAAGGCTTCTTTCCCGGATACTCCCGAAGGCTTATTCCGATGATAGAAAGACTCAAACTCCGAGCGGGAAATGTCTTGTCCATTGATCCGCATCAACACAGGATCTTGCCGGGCATAGCCGGCAATAAACCCAAACAAACAGGTCAGTGCACCAACCAGAATCTTCTTCATACCATTCTACGTTGAGATATTCATATCGGAATAAAATAAATCGAGTTCACTACAAAGGACACGGATTAACACAGATTGATAATTTATCTCATTGATATTGAAGATTAAAAAGTTCTGTGTTAATCCGTGTAATCTGTGGTGGAACAGCAACCAGACGGCAACGGCCAAACGCCCGATAAACAGGCTGTTATTCCGGACGACTGTAATTAGGCGATTCGCTTGTAATCGTCACATCGTGCGGATGGCTTTCCATTACTCCGGCATTGGTGATGCGAGTAAACTTGGCATCATGCAGTTTCTCGATATCAGGAGCACCGCAATATCCCATACCGGCACGCAAACCACCGGTCAGCTGATAAATCACTTCATATAAAGTTCCTTTATAAGGCACACGGGCAGCAATGCCTTCCGGAACCAACTTCTTCACATCCATCTCGCCACTTTGGAAATAGCGGTCTTTCGAACCATTTTCCATCGCTTCGAGAGAACCCATACCACGGTATGACTTAAACTTACGTCCATTGAAGATAATCGTCTCGCCCGGACTTTCTTCTGTACCGGCAACCAATGAACCGATCATCACACAGTATCCTCCGGCAGCCAGAGCTTTCACCACATCACCCGAATAGCGGAGTCCGCCATCGGCAATCAAAGGGATACCTGTACCTTTCAAGGCTTTGGCTACATCATAAACAGCCGAAAGTTGCGGTACGCCTACACCGGCAACCACACGTGTCGTACAAATGGAACCCGGACCGATACCTACTTTTACACCGTCAGCCCCGGCTTCCACCAAGGCCTTGGCTGCATCGCCCGTAGCAATGTTACCAACCACAATATCAATATTGGGATAACGTTTTTTCGCTTCGCGCAAGGTGTCGATCACTCCCTTTGAGTGTCCGTGAGCCGTATCGATCACGATGGCATCCGCACCGGCATCCACCAACGCCTGCATACGGTCGAAAGTGTCGGCAGTCACACCTACACCGGCAGCTACACACAGACGGCCTTTCGAATCTTTGCAAGCCATAGGTTTATCTTTGGCTTTTGTAATATCTTTGTAAGTAACCAGCCCGATCAGTTTTCCTTCTTTATCGACTACCGGCAGTTTCTCAATCTTATGGTGTTGCAGAATTTGCGCAGCTGCTTCCAGATCGGTAGACTGATTGGTGGTAACCAGATTTTCTTTTGTCATCACCTCGTCGATACGTTTATCCATGTTACGTTCGAAACGAAGGTCACGATTCGTTACAATACCGACCAAATATCTATTGTCATCCACTACCGGAATGCCGCCGATTTTGTATTCGGACATCAGGGCGAGAGCATCACGTACGGTAGACCCTTGCTTAATAGTCACAGGATCGTAAATCATACCGTTTTCAGCACGCTTCACAGTAGCCACCTGCTTAGCCTGTTCCTTAATGGACATATTCTTATGGATCACGCCAATTCCCCCCTCGCGCGCAATGGCAATGGCCATCTTGGCTTCGGTAACCGTGTCCATGGCGGCAGTTACAAACGGAATCTTTAACTCAATGTTTTTTGAAAACTTTGTCGAGAGATCGACAGTGCGTGGTAAAACTTCAGAATAAGCGGGGATCAACAATACGTCGTCATAAGTTAATCCATCCATTACAATCTTATCGGCAATAAATGACATAGGGCTATGCGTTTAAAAATTATTGCGTGCAAATATACAGTTTTTATTCAAGACTGCATAAGTGCACGCAAGTTTTTTTCGCTTTTTTAATTAGCCATTTCGGAGATAAACTTGATACGAACCAGACGGACTTCTTCTTCGGTAAATTCGTCCCCGAGTTCATCAAGAGCGTCGTCAATCTTATCTGTTGTCGACTCTTTGAAGTAATCGTAGATGTCGAGCATGTGATCTTCGTCCATGATCTCATCCAGGAAGTAGTCGATATTCAACTTAGTACCCGAATAAACGATCGCTTCCACTTCATCCAGCAATTCGCTGAACTCAATGCCCTTGGAAAGTGCGATATCATCCAGAGCCACTTTACGGTCGATGGCTTGAATAATGGCCACTTTCATCTTCGACTTGTTGGCGACAGTGCGTACCCGTAAGTCCTCCGGACGTTCAATCTCATTCTCTTCGCAATGTCTCTTAATCAGCTTGCAGAATTCTTCGCCGTAACGTTTGGCTTTTCCGGCACCTACGCCCGGGATATTCTGAAGTTCTTCGAGCGTCACAGGATAGATAGTAGCCATCGCTTCAAGAGAGGGATCCTGGAAAATCACGTAAGGAGGCACTTCCAGTTTCTTCGATAACTTTTTCCGGAGATCTTTCAGCATAGAATAAAGAACCGGATCGACTGCACACGAACCTCCACCTCTTGCCGGTGTTTCTTCTTCCACTTCTTCAAAGTCATTGTCCTCGGTAATCTTGAATGACTTGGGATGTTTGAGGAATTTCTTTCCTGCATCGGTCACTTTCAGCAAACCGTAGTTTTCTACATCCTTACTCAGATAACCGGCTATCAACGCCTGACGAATCACGGCATTCCAGGTTTTGTCTTCTTCTCCCATTCCTGATCCGAACACTTCCAGATCTTCATGTAAGTGTGCCTGAACTTCAGACGTTTCGCGTCCCTGCAGGACATCAATAATATAATCTGCCTTAAAATTTTCTTTTACCGCTATGATTGTTTCGATCACAGCACACAATAATTCTTGAGCCTCCACTTGTTTTTTAGGGTTTAAACAGTTGTCACAATTTCCACAATTTTCTTCCGTGTACTCTTCGCCGAAATAATGTAGTAATGTCTTACGGCGGCAAACGGAAGATTCAGCATACGCAGCAGTTTCCAACAGAAGCTGCTTGCCAATTTCTTGTTCTGCCACAGGTTTGCCTTGCATGAACTTCTCGAGTTTCTGCAAGTCTTTGTTTGTATAAAAGGTAATGCACTGGCCTTCTCCGCCATCTCTTCCGGCGCGGCCTGTTTCCTGGTAATACCCCTCCAGGCTCTTTGGTATATCATAGTGGATGACGTATCGCACATCGGGCTTATCAATTCCCATTCCAAATGCGATAGTAGCTACAATTACGTCGATCTTTTCCATCAGGAAATTGTCCTGATTCTGCGTTCGCGTTGCCGAATCCATACCTGCATGATATGCACGGGCATTGATCCCGTTGGCTTGAAGTATCTCAGCAAGCTCTTCTACCTTCTTCCGGCTCAGGCAATAAATGATGCCCGATTTTTCCGGATTGTTCTTGATGAACTTTATGATGTCCTTATCTACATTCTGAGTTTTAGGACGTACCTCGTAATACAGATTCGGACGGTTGAACGAAGACTTGAAGACGTGTGCATCCACCATTCCCAAGTTCTTCTGAATATCGTGCTGCACCTTCGGCGTGGCCGTTGCGGTCAGCGCAATAAGAGGTGCTTTTCCTATTTCATTAATAATCGGACGTATCCTGCGATATTCCGGGCGGAAGTCGTGTCCCCATTCGGAAATACAATGTGCTTCGTCGACAGCATAGAATGAAATCTTTACTGAACGCAGAAACTCCACATTCTCTTCTTTCGTCAACGACTCGGGAGCAACGTATAACAGTTTTGTTTTTCCGGCAAGAATGTCAGACCTCACCTGATCAATCGCACCCTTGTTCAAAGAAGAATTAATGAAATGAGCCACACCGTCTTCTTCACTGAAGTTGCGCATCGCATCTACCTGATTCTTCATCAGCGCGATCAGCGGAGAAATCACAATGGCCGTACCTTCCATTAATAAAGAAGGCAACTGATAGCACAGAGATTTTCCACCGCCGGTAGGCATCAGCACAAAGGTATCATTACCATCAAGCAAATTCTGGATGATCGGCTCCTGGTTCCCCTTGAAATTATCAAATCCGAAATACTTTTTCAGTTGGTCTGTCAAATTAATCTTCCCTGCCATCTTAATATAGGTTGTTTTATTCAGTTCATGGTTTAACTTAAAAACACTCGCTTTGCTTGGAAAGCGCTCTAACAAAGTTATAAACAACTTCTTAAATATCAAGCATAATCAGACTAATATTTTTCAAGAAAAAACGGAACTCACCTCCATTATTGCCCTTACCTTTTGATTTTAAGCAGTTTGCAATCTCGCAAGATTTGCTTTTTCGAGCTGATGCTTCGCATAATCCAGTGTCACTTCATATTCTTTCTGGTTTTCAGAAGGAATCTCGAACATGACATCCATCATAATTGTCTCCACGATAGAGCGCAATCCGCGGGCACCCAGTTTATACTCCACTGCCTTGTCGACGATATATTCGAAGACTTCGGGCTGGAAGGTCAACTGCACACCATCCATTTCGAACAACTTGATGTATTGTTTGATAATGGAATTCTTGGGTTCGGTCAGAATGGCACGAAGTGCATTCCGGTCGAGCGGGTTCAGATAGGTCAGCACCGGCAAACGGCCGATAATCTCCGGAATCAGTCCGAATGACTTCAAATCCTGCGGTGCGATGTATTGCATCATGTTGTTTTTGTCGATAGTAGCCGTCTTACGGGAAGCATTGTATCCTACGACATGGGTGTTGAGACGCTGGGCAATCTTTTTCTCGATGCCGTCAAACGCTCCTCCACAGATGAAAAGGATGTTTTTCGTGTTTACGGGAATCATCTTCTGGTCGGGATGCTTACGTCCTCCCTGAGGCGGGACGTTGACCACAGAGCCTTCGAGCAGTTTAAGCAATCCCTGCTGTACGCCTTCACCGCTGACATCACGCGTGATGGAGGGGTTGTCTCCCTTACGGGCAATCTTGTCTATCTCGTCGATGAAGACAATGCCTTGTTCTGCCTCGGGCACATTGTAATCGGCTACCTGAAGCAGACGGGTGAGGATACTCTCGATATCTTCGCCTACATAACCGGCTTCGGTCAGCACGGTCGCATCCACTATCGTAAAGGGTACATGCAACAGTTTGGCTATGGTACGCGCCAAAAGGGTTTTACCGGTTCCGGTGCTGCCCACCATAATGATGTTCGACTTTTCAATCTCCACATCATCACCGCTGTCTTTCTGCAACAGACGTTTGTAGTGGTTATATACCGATACGGCAAGAAAACGTTTGGCATCGTCCTGGCCAATCACGTACTGGTCGAGGAAATTCTTTATTTCTACCGGTTTGGGTAGTTCCTTTAAATTGAGTCGGGTAGCTCCCGCGCTCTGTTTGCCGGCTCCCATGGCTTCCTGAGTAATCTCATAAGCCTGGGTCGCACAGCTGTCGCAAATGTAGCCGTTCATCCCTGTAATCAGGAATCCGACTTCATTCTCCGAACGGCCGCAAAAGCTACACCTTTTTTTATTATTCTTTGATTCAGCCATGTTTATTTCTTAATCAACACTTCGTCAATCATACCATATTCTTTTGCTTCCTGGGCGGTCATCCAGTAATCACGGTCCGAATCGGCCCATACCTTGTCAAAAGAAGTACCCGAATGATCGGCAATAATGGTATAAAGTTCTTTCTTTAATTTTTGTATTTCGCGGGCAGTGATTTCAATATCCGAGGCTTGTCCCTGCGCGCCACCCATCGGCTGATGAATCATCACACGTGAGTGAGGCAGCGCCGAACGTTTGCCTTTGGCACCGGCCACCAACAGTACAGAAGCCATAGAAGCTGCCATACCGGTACAGATTGTAGCCACATCACTCGAGATGAACTGCATCGTATCATAAATACCCAGCCCGGCATAAACCGATCCGCCCGGAGAGTTGATATAGATTGAGATATCTTTACCCGGATCTACCGAATCAAGATACAGCAACTGTGCTTGCAGCGTATTGGCCGTATAGTCATCAATCTGTGTACCGAGGAAGATAATGCGGTCCATCATCAGACGTGAGAACACGTCGAGCTGAGTGACGTTAAGTTGTCTTTCTTCCAGAATATAGGGATTCAAATACCCGGCTTGCGATTTAATCACATCGTCCAGCACCATTGCATTCATACCTAAATGCTTGGTTGCGTATTTTCTAAAATCATCCATTGTTTTACGTTCCTTTCTATTATTAATAATGTAACTGCAAAGAAACAAAAAAGAACACAGAGACACAAAAAAACACAGAGTTATAATTCTATAAAAACTCTGTGTTTCTGTGACTTTATGTCCTGTTCAAAAGAAGAGCTTATTCAAACATCTTATTGAATTCTTCCATTGAAACGGTTTTGTTCTCCAATGTAACCTTGCCTTTCAGTGCAGCGGCCAATTTGGTTTCTACTACGCGGTTCACCAAACCGTCGATGCTTTCTTTCTTTTTCAGCATCTCTTTTGCGTAGTTTTCGAGGATATCATCGGGTATAGTCAGCATACCGTATTGAGCAAACTGAGCTTTTGTAGCTTCTTTCGCCATGTTGATAACGTCGTCCTGCTCTACCTTGATATCATTTTCTTTCACCAACTGTTCCTTAATCAGGTGCCATGTCAGTTCTTCGATGCTCTTATCGTAGTTTTCGTTTACGAATTCTTCGCCTTTGTCTTTGTTGTTCATCAGCATAACGCGTTTCAGCAGTGCATCCGGGAATTCCAGCTTACCTACTTTGTCTGCCAATACCTTGCGGACATCGATCAGGAATTTATAATCGCTATCGGCAACGAACTGGGCTGCGATGCTTTCTTTTACTTTAGCACGGAATTCTTCTTCTGTCTTCACTGCGTCTTTGCCGAATACCTGATCGAAGAGTTCCTGATTCAGTTCACCGTTTACGAAACGGGTCACTTCTTCTACCTGGAAACTGAAGTTGGATTTTACTTCGGCAGCAGCTTCTTTGTCGATCTTCAGCAGTGATGCGATTTCAACAGCATTGCCTTCGTAAGCAGCATCCGGATTGAATACCAGTACGTCGTTTACTTTAGCGTTTGCGAAGATAGCCTTCTGCTCGTCGTTCTTCATGTACGAAGGCATCATTACAGCACCTTCTACCTGAATACCGCCTTCTTTCGTGTTGCCTTCTTCATCAAGTTCGGCCAACAGACCTTTCAGCATATCGTTTTCTTCGTATGCCTCTACCTGTTCGTATTTTCCGTTACGTTGAGTATAAGCTTTAATCTGGTTTTCTACCATTTCGTCAGTTACCTCGATTGTATAGTAGTCTACCTTGTCCTGGCTGCTAACCTCAGCTTTGAACTCCGGAGCCAAAGCGATATCGAATACAAATTCGAATTCTTCCATTGTATCGAAATCGATATCCGGCTGCTTTTCTTCGTTAGGCATCGGTTCGCCAAGGATGTTTACGTTATTCTCCTTAATGTATTCGTATACTTTCTCAGAAAGCAATTTGTTCACCTCGTCGGCAATGACTGACTTACCATACATCTTCTTCACCAAGCTCATAGGAACCATGCCCGGACGGAATCCCGGAACCTGAGCTTTCTGACGGATGTTCTTCAACGATTTGTCTACCTGAGGCTGGTAGTCAGCTTTTTCAAGCTTCACGGTAAGCAATGCGCTTACTTTGTCAATGTTTTGTAATGAAACGTTCATTCTGACAATTATTTATTTGATTTATACTTTGTTCTATACTCAAAGAGGGTGCAAAATTAGTGCTAATCTTTCAAATTTCAAAAAACATTGCAGAATTATTTCATTTGCAGAGAATCGCCATTTCGGACGAAAGCAGCCGGACATACGGCAGAAAAGACATTAATCCGTTTTCAAAAGAACCCGTTTTACTTTTTATTAACCAAAAAAGAAGAAAACAAAAAGACAGGTCCGGACGGAAAAGTCCGGAACAGAGGCCGGCAAAGCAGTGAAGTTCAACACAACCGGATGTGGATAAGGAGGTCGGAAACCGGTTCATTGTTTACGGAGTGCTACCACAAATATCAATTATAGCAACAATCGGAGATTATACTGTCAAAAGGATCAAAAATCCTTCTTTCCGCTGACTCGGCTTTTCGTTTCTCCACTCCATCCGGAGGAAATAGAGCTCCGGAAGGTGGCTTTTTGCCTCCCAAAGCCTGACTCTTCCGGAAACAAAACCTGTGTTTTACTGAAAAGCAAGCTTCTTTTTGCGGAAAAGACGGGTACATTTGCCCCGAAAGACGTTAGCATTTCCGGAAAACGCTTACTTCTTTTCCGGATTTCTTTAAATGTTTTCCCAAATTGCATATATTGTTCCGGAAAAAGAAGCTTCCGAACTCTTTTTTCACTCTGGTTGCTCTCCGCGAAACGACACGGCCGGACTATCGGAAGAACAGGTATTTGACATAAAAAAGTACATGATGCATCAAGAGGATATGTTTCTCTTTCAGTCTGTCCAGAAACCGGTCATCGGGTAAACAAAAAGATAATGGCTAAACTGGCTGGAAGACGTTTTTTCTGACTTAGACGAATGGTCCTCCGAAATAAACAAATATGAGAGGATACGATTGTCATTTTGACAAAATGCTATCAAACTTCCGCCACCTTCACCGTAACACCGGGAAGTCAGTATCTTCTTTACAACTTATGTTTTCCGACTTCATCCTAAGATCTCTCCAATCCGTTAAATTTCACAGGTTTCGCACACAAAAAAAGAGAAAAAGTTATTGCAATTCCGGATTTTATGTGTTTCTTTGTTGCGGAAAGATGATCGATTAGTTTCTCGATTTCGATTACAAGGTTTTTACTCCCGTCGACAAGACGCTTTTGTAAACTCTCTGTTTCTTTAATCTTTTTATTATTAAATCATCTTCCGGAGAGTTTTTTATTTCATTTATTTTATTTTTATCATTTTCATTATGAACATTTATGTTGGAAACCTTAACTACCGTGTTAAGGAAGCAGATCTGCAACAAGTTATGGAAGACTACGGAAAAGTAACTTCTTGTAAAGTAATCATCGATCGCGAAACAGGCAGATCAAAAGGTTTTGGTTTCGTAGAAATGGATGACGATGCAGCTGCAACAAAAGCTATCGCAGAATTAAACGGAGCGGAATACGAAGGCCGTACTATGGTACTCAAAGAAGCCAGACCGAGAGATTGACGATAGGAGAAAGAATTAAAAAGAAACCTTTTACCAGAAGAACCGGTAAAAGGTTTTTTTTATGTATTCTATGTTCAAACGGCTCCCCCGATACACAGGAAAACGGAAACAGCAGACTAATCTTTCAACTGGAAGTCTTTGCGGCGCAAAACGAAACTGTTACTCAGATATTTCTCACGCACAATCTTATTCTCAGCCAACTCCTCAGGGGTACCCTGAAACAGAATTTTTCCTTCGAACAGCAGATAGGCACGATCGGTAATACTCAATGTTTCCTGTACGTTATGGTCAGTAATCAGGATACCGATGTTTTTATCTTTCAACTTCCATACAATCTGCTGGATATCTTCTACGGCAATCGGGTCTACCCCGGCAAAGGGTTCATCGAGCATGATGAATTTGGGGTCGATAGCCAGACAACGCGCGATCTCCGTACGGCGGCGCTCACCACCCGACAACTGGGTACCTTTATTCTTCCGCACTTTCTGCAAACGAAACTCGGCAATCAAACTTTCGAGCTTATCTTTCTGATAATCGAGAGGTTTATTAGTCATCTCAAGCACGGAAGCAATGTTGTCCTCCACCGTCATCTGGCGGAAGACCGAAGCCTCCTGAGCCAGATATCCGATACCGGTCTGGGCACGTTTATAAACAGGATATTTCGTTATTTCAAGATCGTCCAGGAAAATACGGCCTTCATTCGGGGTAATCAATCCTACGGTCATGTAGAACGAAGTGGTCTTACCGGCACCATTCGGTCCCAGCAAACCTACAATCTCACCCTGCTTCACATTGATGGAAACATGGCTCACTACCGTACGCTTACCGTACTTTTTCACCAAGTCTTCGGTACGAAGCACCATCTTGCTTTCTTCCATATCCTTTGTTATTTTGCGGCAAATGTAGCAAAAATAAGCCGAAAAAACGTACATTTGCAAACAAATATACGAGTTATGATTAAAGCATTAAGAACCGTCGGCAGATACATGATGCTTATGGGACGGACTTTTTCACGTCCCGAGCGCATGCGCATGTTCTTCCGGCAATATATCAAAGAGATAGAGCAACTGGGGGTAAACTCTATCGGCATCGTGCTGTTGATTTCATTCTTCATCGGCGCGGTGATTACCATCCAGATTAAACTAAACATCGAAAGCCCATGGATGCCCCGCTGGACGGTGGGATACGTCACTCGTGAGATTCTTTTGCTTGAGTTCTCCTCCTCCATCATGTGTCTGATCCTGGCCGGTAAAGTGGGATCGAACATCGCTTCCGAACTGGGTACAATGCGTGTGACACAGCAGATTGATGCACTCGAAATCATGGGAGTGAATTCCGCCAACTATCTGATATTACCCAAAATCACGGCAATGGTTACCATGATTCCTATTCTGGTGACCTTCAGCATCTTTGCAGGTATCATCGGAGCATTTGCCACCTGCTGGTTCGGCGGTATTATGACGGCCACCGACCTTGAATACGGGCTCCAGTATATGTTTGTAGAATGGTTTGTGTGGTGCGGCATCATCAAGTCACTGTTTTTTGCCTTTATCATTGCCAGTGTATCCTCTTTTTTCGGCTATACCGTAGAGGGCGGCTCGATAGAAGTGGGAAAGGCATCTACCGATTCAGTGGTTTCCAGTAGCGTACTGATTTTGTTTGCCGACTTGGTATTAACTAAACTTTTAATGGGATGATCGAAGTAAAAGGACTCTATAAATCATTCGAAGGTAAAACGGTATTGCATAATATAGATGCCTCTTTCGAAAACGGAAAAACCAGCCTGATTATCGGTCAGAGCGGTTCGGGTAAGACGGTATTGATGAAGTGCATCGTCGGATTGCTGACACCGGAAAAGGGTGAAGTACTCTATGACGGACGCAACTTTCTGGCAATGGGTAAAAAAGAAAAGAAACATTTGCGACGCGAAATGGGAATGATTTTCCAAAGCGCGGCTTTGTTCGACTCCATGTCCGTTTTAGATAACGTAATGTTCCCGCTCAACATGTTCGGTACCGATACATTGCGCGAACAAACCAAACGGGCCATGTTCTGCCTCGATCGGGTCAACCTGACAGAAGCTAAAGATAAATTTCCCGGCGAAATCAGTGGCGGTATGCAGAAACGTGTAGCTATCGCACGGGCCATTGCGCTGAACCCGCAGTATCTCTTCTGCGATGAACCGAACTCAGGACTCGACCCGAAAACCTCTTTGGTAATAGACGACCTGATTCACGATATTACCCGGGAGTACAACATGACCACCATCATCAATACTCACGACATGAACTCGGTAATGGGTATTGGCGAAAAGATTATCTATATTTATCAGGGAACCAAAGAGTGGGAAGGTACGAAAGACGACATCTTCACTTCGACCAACGAACAGCTGAACAATTTCATTTTCGCTTCCGACCTGCTGCGTAAAGTAAAGGATGTAGAAATACAAAACCTCGAAGGCTGATCTTCTCAACAGATTGAAATAGAAGGGCTCATGAATCATCGCAACTCATGAGCCCACTTTTTGTTATAAAAAAACCAGTTAATAGAATCGACATATATCATCACGACATATTGACTGTCCCAAAGTTCTCAATAAAACTTAAAAAGAGAATAATTCCAATTACACATCAAAGATAACAAAAAAAATGCAGCAAAACATCACCGAAAACCGTGACAAATTGAAATAAATAGAATCATCCAATCTCTATCCATCCTTTTGCCATAGCTTTCACTACCATATCGATAGCGTTCTTTGCACAAAACTTTTGTATTAGCCTTTTGCGAAATGTTTCGACAGTATTTTCTGATATCTTCAATTCAGCCGCAACTTCATGCGTATTACATCCCCTCGCGACAGCTTTCAGTACATCAAGCTCACGCTTTGTGGGTATATCTTTAGGATGAATTTGTACAGGACTGAGGCTTAACCTCTGACGAATGGACTTAAACCGCGGACATGCATAAGAATCACCTGCAAGCACGCTCTTCACGGCATTTCCTATTTCCATAGCTTCGGATGATTTAAGGATCACAGCATTCACTTTCTGACGAATCAAACGGTTGATAATCCAGATTTCTTCATGCATAGTACTAATAACAATACGTGCACTCTCATTAATCTCACGAATCATATCAACCAAATCGAATCCTGATATATCGGGGAGGCTTACATCCAAAACATAGATGTCGTAGTCTCTCTCCCCAATCAATTCGGCAGCTCTCGTTCCCGAAGTCACCGCATCGGCAACTTTAACCCCCGGCACTAACTCAAGCATGCGTTGCATCCCTTCAAGAATCAGTGCATGATCGTCAACCAATAGTATTTCTGCCTTCGTTTCCATGTAGCCTCTGTCTGTATTTATGGTTTGTTTCTTTTTGCTCTGTACAAATATAAATAAAAAGAGTTATATAAGAAACAAAAAGAATCAATTATTTCAAAAATGATGGGCAAAAAGAAAGCCGGAATTATGATAGTCCGGCTTTTACATTTATATATCAATACTATTCGACACAAAAATCACTTCTGTCTGATATAAATGTTGATAGGCGTTCCACTCAGATCCCACTTTTCACGCATCTTGTTCTCCAGGAATCTTCTATAAGGCTCTTTCACGTACTGTGGAAGATTAGCAAAGAAGACAAACGAGGGTACCTGCGTATTAGGCAGCTGAGTAACGTACTTAATCTTGATATATTTTCCCTTAGTCGCAGGAGGCGGATAAGCTTCGATCAACGGAAGCATCTCTTCGTTCAGGCGAGCTGTCGGAATTTTAATCATACGGTTCTCGTAAACTTTACGTGCCTCTTCAAGCACCTTGAGAATTCTCTGTTTTGTCAATGCCGATGCAAACACAATAGGGAAATCAACAAAAGGAGCAAAACGTGAACGAATGGCTTCCTCAAAAGTCTTCATTACTTTATCAGTCTTGTTTTCTACAAGATCCCACTTATTCACGACTACCACTAACCCTTTTGAGTTTTTCTGAATCAACGAGAATATATTCAAATCCTGGCTTTCTATACCACGGGTCGCATCCACCATCAGGATACATACATCGGCCCCCTCTATGGCACGAATAGAACGGACAACCGAATAATATTCGAGATCCTCGTTTACCTTATTCTTTTTACGAATGCCGGCTGTATCTACCAGATAGAAATCGAAGCCAAACTTATTGTAACGAGTGTAAATAGAATCGCGGGTTGTTCCGGCTATTTCTGTAACAATATTACGTTCTTCCCCGATAAAAGCATTCACAATAGACGATTTACCGGCATTAGGACGTCCCACCACAGCGAAACGAGGGATGTCTTCATCCAGAATCTCATCGGATTCTTTCTTGAATTTACTAACAATCAAGTCCATCAGATCTCCTGTACCACTACCACTAATCGCAGAGATACAATAAGGATCGCCCAATCCCAACCGATAAAACTCAGGAGCATTATATCGCAGCTCATGATTATCCGTCTTATTGGCCACCATGATGACCGGACTTTTGGCACGGCGTAATATGGCAGCTACCTGCATATCCAAATCTGTCACTCCATTTGTCACATCCACCACAAACAGAATCACATCCGCTTCATCCACTGCCATCAATACCTGCTTGCGGATTTCCTCTTCGAATATATCGTCAGAGTTTACTACCCATCCACCGGTATCAACAACAGAAAACTCTCGCCCTAACCATTCGGATTTACCATACTGCCTATCACGGGTAGTACCCGCTTCATCGTTCACAATTGCCTGACGGGTTTTCGTCAAACGATTAAATAAGGTAGACTTGCCCACATTGGGTCGTCCTACGATTGCAACTAAATTTCCCATAGTTTACACACTTTATTTTTGCGACTATCACAGTCGTATGAATTTTCTTTTTTTAATCTAACTGATAACCAAAATTCCGCAATTCCTTGTCAGAGCTGCGCCAATCTTTGTCTACTTTCACATAGGTTTCCAGAAAAACAGTTTTTCCGAAAAAACGTTCCAGATCCCGCCGTGCCTCTGTAGCAACTTTCTTCAGGGCTTTACCCTGTTTTCCTATAATAATGCCTTTCTGAGAATCACGCTCTACATAAATCACGGCATGAATATGTATCTTCTTCGCATCTTCTTTGAATTGCTCCACCACCACCTCTACCGAGTACGGAATCTCTTTATCATAGTACAATAGGATCTTCTCACGGATAATCTCGTTGACAAAGAAACGGGCCGGCTTATCAGTCCACTGGTCCTTATCAAAATAAGGAGGTGAGTCAGGCAAAAGTTCTTTGATCCGCTTCATCACATAGTCCACATTGAACTTTGTAGCTGCCGAAATCGGAATAATCTCAGCTTGTGGAAGCAACTCTTTCCAGTCTTCCACCAGCTTCACCAACTTTTCCTGGTCAGTCAAGTCAATCTTGTTAATCAATAACAAAACCGGAGCAGTCTGCTGACGCACTTTCTGAATAAATTCATTATTCTTATCAGGAGTTTCAATCACGTCTGTCACATAAAGCAAGACATCTGCATCCGCTAATGCTGAAGTCGAAAAGTTCAGCATAGATTCCTGCAACTTATAATTAGGTTTCAGCACCCCCGGAGTATCCGAAAAAACAATCTGCATATCATCCGTATTATAGATACCCATAATCCGGTGACGAGTAGTCTGCGCCTTAAACGTAGCAATTGAAATACGTTCGCCTACCAACACATTCATCAGTGTCGACTTACCCACATTGGGATTTCCTACTATATTCACAAAACCAGCTTTATGCATCGCCTTCCATTTATTGATTTAGACAAAAAAACGCATCGAATCGAAATAAGATGCGTTTTATGTGATTTATATTAGCAACTTTCGTTACTATTCTTTTTTCCCGTCGTAACCCCATTTCACATACACGGCACCCCAAGTAAATCCGGCACCAAACGCAGTGAAAATAATGTTATCGCCTTTCTTAAGTTTCTCTTCAAAATCCCAGATACACAATGGCAGCGTACCCGCACTCGTATTACCGTAATGCTGAATATCCACCAGAACTTTCTCCATCGGAACTTCCATGCGATGAGCTACCGCTTCGATGATGCGCATATTGGCTTGATGGGGAACAATCCAGTCAATATTATCTTTTGTCAGCCCGTTCTTTTCTGCTATAGCTGCACTGACATCAGACATATTAGAGACAGCGTACTTGAACACAGTTCTACCTTCCTGATGAATATAATGCATTTTATTGTCAACCGTGAAATAAGAAGGAGGACAAACCGAACCACCCGCTTTCATGTGGAGGAAAGGCAATCCCTTACCATCAGTTCTCAATATAGCATCCATAATTCCCAAGTCTTCCGTGGTTGGTTCAAGCATAAAAGCTGCCGCTCCATCACCGAAGATAGGGCATGTTGCACGTTCTGTGTAATCCACCATTGATGACATTTTATCGGCACCAACAATGATTACTTTTTTATATCGTCCCGAACGAATAAAATTGGCAGCTGTTTCCATCAGATACAAGAATCCGCTACAAGCAGCCTGTAGATCGAAAGCAAAAGCATTTTTTAGTCCGAGTTTATCACAAAGAATAGAAGCTGTTGAGGGGAAATGATAGTCAGGAGTAGTAGTTGCAACGATAACTAAATCAATGTCATCAGGATTTGAACCCGTTTTTTTCATCAACTGTTTAGCTGCCTTACGGGCCATATACGAAGTACCTAATCCCTCTTCGTTCAGTATTCGTCTTTCTTTTACTCCGATACGAGTCATAATCCACTCGTCATTGGTATCCACCATCTTAGATATCTCGTCGTTTGTCAAGACATAATCAGGTACATATCCTCCGACTCCTGTGATTACTGCATTTATTTTTTCCATCAATTCTGTTTTAATTTAGCAATACATCTAATACTTAAAGCAGCCGGAGAGCATTGCTCTCTGGCTGTTTGATAAGTATAAGCTTATTCAGACTGCAATTATACAGCAGCTTCTTTTTCAATTGCCAGCTTACCTCTGTAGTATCCGCAAGCGCCGCATACTGTGTGGTAAACATGCCATTCACCGCAATTCGGGCAAATAGCCAATGTAGGAGCTACTGCTTTATCATGAGTTCTTCTCTTTGCAGTTCTTGTTTTTGATTGTCTTCTCTTAGGATGTGCCATTTTCTTTTAAACTTTAATTATTATCTAATATTTTTTTTAATTCATTCCAGCGCGGATCAATCTGTTCCTCCGCTTCATCTTCCACAACGATATCCTCACCAGCGCCAAAAGATTCTTCTGCATCGTCATCACCACTTGTTCTAAGATGCTTGTTCAGCTTACTGGTCACAGCTTTATTGCATTTACCGGGAGCATGCACATGCTTCATCGGGATAGCCAAAGCTATAAACTCGTACATAAACCAAGCTACATTGATCTCCCCTTCTTCCTCAGGGATCACAATCAGATTATCTCCCTCTTCAGCATATTCACGGCCAAATTTTACCATCAACTTATCTGAGGAAGTAACCGGCTGCTCCATCTCATCCAAACAACGGTCACATGGTACCCATACGATACCTTCTGTCTGGAAGCTCAATTCAAAAGCACGAGAGGTCTTTTTAACCGTCAACTCTACGTTGACTTTACCTTTCTGAACTTCAGGGCCATCAATATGAGCGAAAAAAAGATTGTCAAGTAGAAACTCATACTTACATGAGTCTGCTTGCATTCCTTTCAAATCAATTTTGTATTTATCAAACTTTCCCAAAGCTTCTTTTTTTTAATCGTTGCAAAGGTACAAAAAAAGCCCAAACGTTATGTACTACTTAACTAATTTTCATCTGAATCTTAAGTAGGTAGGCATAATTCGGGCGACAAAGATACGAATAATAATCCTCATAACATACAAATTATCAGTAAATATTCGTATTTTAAGTAGTATTTTATTTATAAACGAGTGCATCAGTTCGGTTGTTATCCTCCCTCCTTCTTTTCCTACGTCTATAAACAAGTCATCCCCTCGTGTCTTCTGACCCGAGGGGATGAACTCTCTGAAAAAA